>SDBT01000307.1_pt1 | contig 74797 bp, 56 predicted proteins | sample 2277101 | NCBI WGS metagenome assembly SDBT01 (sample SAMN10404973, study PRJNA504765) | marine sediment metagenome | isolation source: marine sediment core GS10_PC15, 103 cmbsf | place: Arctic Ocean: Southern Knipovich Ridge | collected 2010
TACCTTACGCCTGTATTTGGGACACCAGATGATGTGGTATCCGAGATTATAGACAGCCTTATTGCTCGTTGTCCATCGCTTTTTGCTCATGCTATATATTATAGCATATCACTATGTATCTGTAAATTATATAACACTGCACACTGCCATTCATCCAACGACTGATGAAGTTGGCTTTCTGGCAGGGAAATCGTAAATCTTTGCAGGCCATTAGTAGTCAGACACAGTGAATATTATGGATATATTCGTAGAATATGCCGCTGGCTTGTTTACCAACGGGCTGGCAGCCTCGTTCTACTAATTGCCTATTCATAAAAATCTAGTGTGTCTGAGTATTAGGTCTGCTTTCAAGTCAGCAAAAAATAATGTGGGCGTCGCTATTCAGTCTCTTTACATATTGCGCGCTGAATGAATGGCCACATCAGGTCTTTATAAAAGCTGTAAATTCCGGTGTCAAGTCCTATTTTTCCGGGTTAAAAATCCCCAGCCTCCTTTCAGTCCGTTTTTAACGGACTGGCTTGCTGCTAATTTAACATTGTCAAGCTATGCAATATGCTGAAAAAGAGAAAAAGCATGTTGCATCATGCGTCATGTTGCAATATGCGACAGCTGCACTGTTATCGGCGGCGGTTCGCGTTTTCTGTGCATATATGTTCCATAACTGTTGCATTTTGATACACAAACGAATTGATTGCCACCAATCTCATGAGCGCCTTGAAATACTGAAAATCCAGCCATATTGCGGTTTTACCCCGTTATCAGGTTAAAAACAGTCGTTCTGGCACAGTTATTGCTTATCATAATTAATGATCTTCACCAAAAGGGTTAGTCTGTCATATCAGTTTAAGTGGCGAGAGTTTTTTATATTTATCAGGTTCTTTCTGTGAAAATACGCCGGTTTTATGTGCAATCAGCGCGCTGGGTTTGGTAATAACCGACACCAGTAGTATGCGAACAGTAAGTTGGTTATACATGAAAGGGAGGATGACATCTAAATGGATGAATTGAGGAAAGAATTCGAAGATATAGCTTTGCAGCACATGAACGCTCTCTACAGTGCGGCACTGCGAATGGCAAAAGATAAAACTGATGCTGATGATCTGGTGCAGGATACGTATCTGCGTGCCTATCGTTTCTTTGATCGATTCGAGCGAGGTACGTCTATAAAGGCATGGTTATTTACAATATTGAAGAATACTTTCATAAATAACTTCAAGAAGCGAGCCAAGACACCAGAACACGTGAATATCGAAAGACTCAGATTATCCGATAATGAACCAACAAGTTCCGATGATCCTGAAGAGGAACTTCTGTATAGCTCATTTAATGATGAATACGAACGTGCTGTAGATGCACTCCCGAAGGAATTTCGCAACGTCATACGACTATCCGACAAAGAGGGACTCTCATACAAAGAGATCGCAGAAGAAGTTAATCGTCCCATAGGAACTGTCATGTCAAGGCTTCACAGAGGTAGAAAGCTCCTCCGAGATAGTCTGCGGGAACATGCAAGCGAGTTGGGTTATATAAGTAACTAAACTTATAGAAACACTTCTGCGCCCTTTCGTATTTCTGGCCCGGTTAAGACAACGTCAATGCTGTTACTGCCCATGCAGGAAACTGTCGTCGTCTATTTCCCGCCTGCAAGTTATACCCACCTTTAATTCTTGCCTACCATCAAAATAAGTGTTATACTAGCCCATATCCGATCCAATCGTAGTTTTCCATCGATCAAAAAACGCGCATAGGGAGGGAATAATTGATGAAACAGGTATCTTTCTCGGAAGCGATGAGGAAGAAATACCCAGAGTGGGTCGTTCTTATCAGCACTATTGATGATGCAGGACGTGCCAACGTCATGCCGGCTGGCTGGGCCATGATCGTTTCCGGAGATCCGCCCATGTTTGCAGTGGCTGTCAGGCATGGACACCACACTCACAGTGGTATTCAATCGCAGCGGGAGTTTGTAATTGGATTCCCCGGTCCCAACATGGAAGAGATCATCAAGTATTGTGGAAGTCGATCCGGAAGGGACGTGGATAAGTTTAAGGAAACGGAGCTTGAAGCTCTTCCGGCCAGTGAAGTCAAGCCGCCGCTGATAGGAGGGTGCATCGTCAATCTGGAGTGCGTTCTGGAGGGAGAACTTGAGACGGGAGATCACACAACCTTCGCTGGTCGTGTGGTGGCTGCCCATATAGACGAAAATCTGCCTGGCCGGTTGATGAACTTCGGCAACGGAGAATTTGCTCTGGCAAGTGTCAACTACCCCGCCCGTAGGGCGGGGCTTGCAGGAACTGAGTGAAGCAAGCCCAGTTCCAGCCGCAATTTGCTGAGTAAAACATGCCGATGGCTTGTAGATGAGTACCACATGCTGCCAGCTTGTGTATAGGAACGGCGGCAATATTCCGACGATCTGCCTGTGTTCCCTGAACATTTCCCCGTTGTCCAAAGGGGAATTGTGCTACAGGCTGAGATCGGCCAGATAGTTGGCGATTTGCTTTGGCTGGTTGTCCAGAGTTGTCTCCATGGCCGCTATTATCATCACGAAGCTCTGGATATTGTCCTGGATGCGCGTCGCGGACGGTTCGCCGCCGTCCAGCCAGTTGAGGAATTCGTCAAACAGATAGCCGTGCGCTCTCAATGGGATGGCCGGCGCTTCGTAGACCTGCGTTTCCTGTCCGACCTGGTGGATCTTCATCTCTCCTCCGTGAGAGATCTCCACGGTTCCCTCCTCGAACTCGGCGCGGTAGTATTCGCGATTCCAGCAGTTGGTGATCCCGGCTGCCGTACTGTTGCCCTCGTAGAGCGCATGTATGCCGTTGTTCATCTTCATCAGATACATGCCGCTGGAATAATGCTTGAAGCTGGACCACTCCGGATTCCAGCCGAACCCGACCAGTGTCTCACAATCCCCGCCGGACAGAAATCGCAGCATGTCCATGTGATGGACTGAGCCTTCAAAAAGCAGCCCGAAGTCCATATCGTGCCGCCATGCCTTCCCCCACGAACTATACTTTCGATAATCACACGCGTAGCGTCCCAGGATATGCTGTAAGCGCCCCAGACGCCCCTCCTGGCGAATTCTCGCCAATTCCTGCTTGTTGTCCGCATAGCGATAATTCTGGATAATAGCGCAGGGGAGGCCTGTTTTCTGCGCGGTATGAACCATGGCCTTTGCGGCATCCAGCGTGTGGGCTATAGGTTTCTCACAGATCACAGGCATTCCGCTCTCCATTGCCGCTACAGCCTGCGGGCTGTGAAACTGCGGCGGAGTAGCGATCCCACAGAAATCAGCTTTGACCCTATCAACCGCTTCGGTATAGTCTGTAAACAACTGCTCATCTGCAAGCCCCAGAGCCTGCCCCTGTTTCTTAAGAACTTCCTCTTTGACGTCAACCAGGCCAATTATCCTGACCCGATCACTGAATTCCCCTGCAAACCTGTTAATCCATCCCCCGGCCATTCCGCCGGCGCCTATCATCAAACATGTCCTGACTGCCATTTCGTATCCTCACTTTTCATGTAATACCTGTTTCAGTTGGGAATGATACTCATTTCATGAACTTAACAACAATATTCTATCGAACCGTTGCTGTTGAGTCAATGAAAAACGTCTCGCATTCGTGCTGATCTGGCACTTGCCTGTCCTTTTGGCATCACCAGGTTCAGCTCCCCATTTCGGATGATGTACAGGTAAATCCCAAAGAATATCACTATCATCAGCGTTCTATTCTTCCAACTATGGACGGAAAATTCATGCTTGGTACCTGGCAGAAATGTTTTGACTTTGCTTTTTACATATGATATAATATGTCATAAGATCATAAACCGGGGTTTTATGCGTTGATTATTGGCCGAGAGGTAAGGTGGCGCTGGTAAAGTATACAGTCCTCAAAAGGATATTTTTATAGTCCAGAGTATAGGCCATGCGCTTTCCTAACAGGCTCATTTCATTAGACCGCCAGGAATCAGCGTAAATCAATTGTATTGCTCCATGAAGGTTTTGGCACCGTAGAACGACAAAGCGGAGATCATCCCGTCTTTCTCAGTGACATGTTTTCACACAAAGAGAGCCTTAAAGCTCTTGAAGAACGGAAGACTAAGAATTGAAAGACGAAGGTGGAAAATTATTTGTTGACCCTCGCTCTAGTTTGATGGGTATGCCCAATGATGGGAATGCCGTATCGGAAAAGGAACGCCGCGGTACGGCAGGTTTAGTTTCTCAAAATGCTATTGGAACGGGTGACCCAGCAACATTATATCTCCGCGAGATGGGACGGGCTTCACTCCTGACCAAAGCGGAAGAAGTAACATTATCCAAGCAAATAGAAGTTCAGCAAAAAACCATAAAAGATATTATATTGGAGATACCTTTTGCTCTCGTTGAGATCAGACAACTTTGCGATAAAGCCTTCAACAAAGCATTAAACAGACTATCGCACAATTGGGATCCTGCCACAGTCAATTCCTCTCCCATTCAAAAATCCAAGCGCCTATCCTTGCTGGAAAGAGTCATCGAGTTCCTGGAACAGGCTGAGATCGAGATGAAAGGCTACCAGCAACGGTTAAAGCAGGAGTTGCCTCTGGTTCAGGAATCTGCTTTACTGGATCATATCCGCAAAAAAAAGCAGGAACTAACAAAAGTCATTGATAATATCCGCCTCTCTCAGGATGACGTCTGGAAAATTGTTGCCAATATCAAGAATCTTTTGGAAGAAACTTGCTTGCTTAAAGAGCAGATCGATGATGCTGCTGAAGTGGAGGTATTTGATCAGGGCGCTGCTGAGTTGATGGATTGCGATGATGAAATGCTTGAGATTCCAGAGGATACCAGAGATTTAATAGGTTATGCCATAAATAGAATTGGAATGATAGAACATGCCGTCGGGATGTCAATGGAGCGTCTTGAGACTGTGGTAGTTCAGATCCGTAAAGCAGAAGATCGATCTCATATAGCAAAGATGAAGATGGTGGAGGCCAATCTAAGGTTGGTTGTCAACATCGCGAAACGCTATGTGGGTAGAGGGCTATCTTTCCTGGATTTGGTTCAGGAGGGCAATATCGGCCTCATGCGGGCTGTGGATAAATTCGACTATCGGAAGGGATATAAATTCAGCACCTATGCAACGTGGTGGATCAGGCAGGCGGTAACGCGTTCCATAGCGGATCAAGGAAGAACCATACGTATCCCTGTCCACATGATCGAGGCCATCAACAAAGTTACAGCCGCGTCCAAGAAATTGATCCAGAGAACAGGCAAAGAGCCTACCTTCGAAGAAATCGCCCAGGAGATGAACCTGCCGGTGGAAAAAATACAGAGCGTATTCCAGATAGCACAAAGTCCCGTTTCTCTGGAAACACCTATAGGCAGTGAAGAAGATAGCATGTTAAGCGATCTTATTGAGGATAAAGACGCTGAAGCGCCTGATGATCAGACGGTCTCCAACGTGGTCAGGGAGCAGGTGCAGGCGGCCTTAAACGCCCTCTCCGATCGCGAGGCGGAAATCATCCGCTTGCGGTTCGGCATCGGTGGCAATGACCCGAAAACGCTTGAGGAAGTTGGTAAGAGATTTGGCATAACCCGCGAGCGAGTGAGGCAGATAGAGGCAGCAGCACTGATAAAGTTAGCTCATCCTGGTAGAAGTAAACAACTCAGAGAGCTACTGGAGATTTGCTGAGTTCCATCCGTTTATTTCTGTAAATCCCTCCTTTTCATTCCCACGGTATCGAGAGATGTCCATTGATGATTCAATCATCTATCCGCTCAATCTTTAGCCTGTTCATAGTTTTCAATACGCCCTCACCCAGTTCCAGAGCCGATTCTGTCTCCACTGGACTGCTGATGAATCTCAAATGTGTGGCGTCCGCCTGTATCTGTCCCAGAGTTGGTTCCATACTGATCCATTGTCCGGCGTAGACCTCCGGCCAAAAATGATAATAGAAAGCATCCTTGTGATATACTATTCCGGTGCAGATACGCGATGGGATTCCCAGAGCACGCGCCAGGCCTACAAACAATACCGTATGCTCGCTGCAATCGCCCTGCAAGTCTTTTAGCGTCTGTTTTGCAGTTCCAAATCCCACCTTGTAATTTTTGTCCTTTATATTCTCATTAACCCATTTGCAGATTTTTTTAGAGACCTTCCAGGTATTCTCTTCCGCTCCGGCTATCTCCTGCGCCTTCCGTATGATGTCAGGATCATCTGACTGTATATAGATGCTGGGCAATAGATATGGCTGAAGTTCCGGCAATTTAACCGGCCACCGGGGAGCGTCTTCCTCATTTACGTTTTCCAGAACCACCTCAATGATTCCCTCGTTGGGATCATCGCCAGTTTGCACCTTCTGCCGATGGTCAGTCACGAAAGTGGAAGAGACATCGCCATCCAACAATGTTGCTTTGACTTTAAACCTACGCGCACCGGGGTTGGGCTTCTCACCCTCAAGCTCGATCTTGGTTCCGGTGATCAGGTCGAGACGCCCCACATCCCCCATCGCCTCTTCCTTATCGACTTTGACGAACCTCATGCCCATGTTTACCATCTCCATCTGGTATACTTCGCCACCCGACGTCATCCACTGTCGGGTAGTAATACCGCCCATAATATCCATGAAGTAATCGACGACGAAGACCTCTATCTCCTGACCATAATATTCGATATTATCTTTTTCAATCACGCGGATGGTAATGTCTATAGTATCGAAAAAATCCAGGCTGAAAACTTTCAGGGAGTATTCAACTCCCACCTTCAGTCCTCTTCTGACAGCTATTTCCTCCAGGGCTTCAGCAAAAGTAACATCTGGCGGGAGTGTCTGCTGCTTCTCCGTCGTTTTATCACCCAGAGTAGTTCTGATGGTAGCAACGCCGTTCTCAACTGTCCCTTCCACGATCTTCTCCTGACCGGTCTCATCTGATCTGGATAGGAAATAACACGGTGAGAGATCGTCGCTAAGGTAGCAGAGCTTAGTTTTTGTGCTCTTCATCGTCAGTCCGAACCGTTTGATCTCCACGAACAATTCCGAGTTGATCCTGAATACGCTCTGACCCTTATATTCAGCGCGATCAGCGTAGATATGCAGGCGTCCTATCTTTACTTCCATAAGCGTGGCATTCATCCAGCTTTCATGCGGGAGATCCGTCGTCCATACAGACCTCACCTCTTCCGCAAGCACACTTGTGGACACCCCAAGCCGCGTGGTTAATAGCAACGTGAAAGCAATACCGAATATAAGGCAGATCTTCAGGAACATTAAAGCTCCTCCTCTGTGAGTAGATTTATTAGTCTATTGGTTTATTTGTCTGATCGGTAAATCTTTGATACTAATTCACGCAGGGCGTTTACACTGGATTTCAGCCTTCGTTGGAATGACAAGCATTCTTGTATCGAACTCATGTTAGATATAGATCTATGGGTTTGGAGGCATCCGTCTTAAAAGGCATTGTTACCTTTTTCCCTGTTCTAGCGGACTCATAAGCCGCGAAGATCATCTCAAGAACCATTTTTCCGTCCTCGCCAGTTTCCAACGGTTGTTTGTCATTTTTAACGCAATCGACGAAATGCTCCATCTCCTGCGGAAAGCCATAATTCCACGCTTCCTCATACATAGTGAACGACCAGCCTTTTGTAGAGGCTGCCTTCTCCACCGCGTACCCATACCCGCTGTCGCTGTAGGTCAAGATGGAATTTCCCATCAGGAGGTTAGCATAAGCCACACCTTCAGAGCCATATATCTCTGCCCTGTCGTCCATGCCACCTTTTTTTGCCCAGCTTTCCTCAGCCAGACCCGTAGCGCCGCCGGCGAATTTCACAATAAGAATGCTGTTATCGTCCCCTTTTGTTTTATCTTTATGGACATAAGTTCCCATATCAGCGTATACGCTCTCCACTTCCGGCTTTCCCAGAATCCATCGGAAGAACTCAAAGGCATGACATCCCATATCCAGAGCCACGCCGCCGCCGGATCGCTGGACATCCCAGAACCAGGAAGCATGTGGCCCGTCGTGCTTTTCGCTCTGCTTCACCATGTAGATATTGCCCAATGCGCCTTCATCCACCAACTGCTTCAGCCTGACGTATTTAGGTGTGAAACACAGTTCCTCTGCATACATCAGCTTCACGCCCTCTTCCTTGCACGTCTCGATCATCAGGTCAGCTTCTTTAAGATTCATGCACAATGGCTTTTCACATACGATATGCTTGCCTGCTCTGGCGGCATCCACAGCAGCCTGCGCGTGCAGATCATTGGGCAACCCCAGCACTACCATGTCTATCTCATCCATCTCAAGCATTTTTTTATAATCAGTGAAGTAGTTTGGTATGTTGTATTGCTGAGCAAAAGTCCTGACATGCTCCTCCGTCGGCGAAGCGACAGCGATTGCCTCAGCGTCTGCCATCTGCTTCAGAGATTCTGCATGTATAGTGCTAATAAACTGCGAGCCAATCAATCCCACCTTTACTTTACCCATCGCTGAATACCCCCCTAGCAACATAGAACTGTTAAGGTTCAAGCTCCCATTCCATTATTTCGGCTCGGAGATAAGTCGAACTTATCAATATTGATGCAGCAAAACTCGCTTAATGGTTTCATAATGGCTCTCCTGATATGTAGATGAACTTCATCGCACCATATCATATCAGAAGAATCCGCATATGTCAAATCTTAGCAGGCCATTAAGGGATTTTCAGAAACGGTAATAATGTCCAGTCTATCGTCTATAGGCGGGACATTCCTGTCCCGCTTCGATTTGAGTTTATGTCGTATTTGAACTCAGAAATGGTATAATATAAAGGGCACAAGGAATCTCTGCTTTCCTTGTGCCCCTGGTGTCTTTGCGTCTTCGTGTTCAGCTTCTTCTCAACTATTCCTCCGAAGACGCCTCCTCTTCTTCCACCTCGGCTTCCCCTTTGCCTTTTGCCGCCATAATTTTAGCCACAATATCAGGGACAGCTTCGGCGATCTTTTCGAATTTCGATCCTTTGGGACTGAGCACCGATATCTCATCCCCGACGATGGTTATAAAAGCTGCCGGCTCGATGTTTACGCCGCCACCGCCGCCGCCACCGCCGCCGCCACCGCCGCCGCCACCGCCGGCATCCTCACCTGCGCCGCCGCCGAATCCCATCTTCATCTTGATCACGGGGATAATAATCTTACCCTCTATTTCGATGGGTTTGCCGACTATGGTCTCCGTTGACGCAAGGCTCTTCAACTCACTGGTTATGCCTTTCAATATGTCCTCAAAACTAAAAGCCATTTCAGTCTACCTCCTTCTCTTTCTTCGCTTTCCTTCTTCGCCTGAGAAACTTCACAAGCCTTATTATGGGAAGGCGAAAAAGCAATTTAGTGAATGCAGTTACTACGCGCGCAGGCAGTATGCCTGTGCTAAAATCTACCTCTCCTGTGAATATGACATCAACGTAATTGGGTTTGATCCTGAGATCGCCAAGCACCATGCCTCTCGCGGATACGGCATATACGAATCCTGATATAATTCCCATTGCCGCCGGGTCTCCGAAGCCGATCTCAACATCTCCGGACAGCCTTGGTCGTCGAAGACATAGGAATAGATCTCTGAGGAATCTTAGCGCAGTTCTGGTTAAATGCACCAGAATATCTCTGTTCCTCAACAGATCGAAGAGGCCCTTCTTTCCCTTTTTTTCTGCCTTCTTCTTCTCTTTCTTTTCCTCTTTGTGTTTCTCCTGTGTCTTCTCCTTTTCCTTCTTATCCTCCGCCCCTCCCTCCTTCTTCGTTTTCTTTCGCCTTTTACGCTCATACAAGCACTTATTTCCGCAGAGCAGTTGCATATAGAATCCTTGTGCATCGCGGCGGATGCCAATGCCAAAGAATCGCCAGGGCCAGTGGAACGAAGTCCGATAGCTGATGCTATCCGCCCGCTCTCCCTGAACATGCAGCGAGAAAGGCAGCATGGATGCGACAGCGAGGAGAACAGCCAATCCCATTATTATCCACAACGCCAGCATTACCTCACCACCTGAATCCGAATGCCAATGGAAGTTTTGTCAGGGATCGGGTTCTATCGCCACCTACTCTGAGCCTCACCGTGGGCCTCGGCACATACTTGACGAATCCAGCAGAACGGGCAGCCATTTTCGCTCCGATCCACGCAGGTTTCAGGCCACTGGTAGATGCCAACCTCGACAAAAATCCTGCCTTCTCTGTAGATATGATCGCTGGCACATCATCAGGCTGCGATAGCTTTTCCATTACCTGATCTGTGAAGCTTGCTGGAGCTGACTTCTGAGGCAGCGAGCGCAGTGTCGCCACCAGTGTATGCAATAATCCCTCTTCCATCGCACATTGTTTACATTCCTGAAGATGCTCCAACAGCGATTGTGAAATGCTATCGGTCAAGCTGTTCTCAACATATTCATTTAGTAACTGACGGGCTTCTGCACAGTTCAATTCTATTCTCCATATCAATGGTTTATACTTTTACTGATCCACTCAAGACAGCCTGTAGCCTCGTTTTTAGCATCTCTCTGCCTCTGTGAAGATATGTTTTGACCGTACCCATGGGAATATCTAATATACCGGCTACCTCACTATAGGTGAGATCCTGGGTGTAATAGAGAGTTACGGCTGCGCTGTATCTAGCCGGTAACTGAGTTACAAGTTGTTCGATTAACTGACACAACTCGGATGCTTCGGCAGCTTCCAGCGGATCTTCGTTCCACTGTATTTCGATAGCTTCCAGCGAATCCAGCGGGACGGTCTGCGACTGTTTCCGACGGAGATGATCTATGGACAGATTGGTGGCGATCTTCAGCAGCCAGGGCAAAAATGTTCTGCTAATATCGAAACTCGCTATGGCTCTATATGCAGCCACGAAGGCTTCCTGAGCTATATCTTCGGCATCATGCACATTTCCCACTATCCGAAGAATGGTTGTGTAGACCCGATCCTTATATCGATCCACCAGCGTTCTGAAACTCAACTTCTCGCCTTGCTGACAGTTCTTGATCAATTCCACATCCGAAACCTGATCCATTTATGCACCCCTTTGTAGTTTCTACTTTATAATACGAGAAAAATGGCAGTGATGTTTCAGAAATCTCACATGCGGACGCCAATCGCCGCCTCTGTGACTTCTAAATGGCTTAATCGGCAAATCTGTGTTGTTATTCGTAGGGGCACAATGCTTGTGCCCGGGCACGCGCAGCGTGCCCCTACGGGTGTTTTGGCGATACGAGCTTATCAATTAAACTACTAAACGACTGAAAAGCAAAGTTTTGTAGGCTTTTCATATTCAGCAGCATTTTTTTGTTGACTGATTCTTTGTGACATGGTAGTATATACCAGATCTTCACCACGCTTTCATAAGTGACCCCAAAAGACAACGCAGGCTTAATCAAAATCAAGGTTTTAGAAAATGTCATCCTCTTTCCCCTGGCACACACAAGAATTCGATTCTGTAGCCCACGAGCTTAACACCGATCCGGAACAGGGTCTAAGCAATAAAGAAGCCACATCTCGCCTTGCTACGTATGGGTGCAACGAATTGCGGGAAACACATCGCTCTCCGTGGCTCAAGATTCTCTTACGCCAGAACATCAGTTTGATTATACCTGTCCTGGTGCTGGCATCAGTCATACTGGTCAATGCTCAGGAACTATTGAGCAGCGCTGTTTTTGTCATAGGTATTTTGGTCGCCGGCATTATCCTGAGCAGTCTCCAGGAAGCCAAATCTGAAGGGATTCTGAGATCCCTCAGAAGGCTTGCGAACAGATCAATGTACGCCAGAGTTCTGCGGAGTGGCCATGTAAGCCTTGTGAAGGCTACAGAGCTAGTTCCTGGCGACATTATCTGCCTTGAGGAGGGAGATCGGATAGCTGCCGATGGACGTCTGATCAAAGCAAAGCAGTTGACAATAGACGAATTTGCTATTACGAATACGGCGGAACCGGTTGAGAAAGATGTGGCTGCGCTTGACAAGGATGCGCCATTACACCCGATCTATCTGAGAAAGAATATGGTTTTTATGGGATCGATAGTCACCAGCGGAAGCGGTCGCGCAATAGTCACAGAAACAGGCGCACGGACGCAGGCGTCCAGAACATTAGCTGCCTGGGCTGCGAAAGCAAAATCGGCCAGGTGGTCACTGTTGGAAGCCCGGCTTTCAAAGAAAGGCTTGTGGTTCGGCGGCGGTTGTATAATCGTATCTGCGCTTCTCTGGGTGGCAATAATAACGCTGCTTCCCGATATGTTGATGCTGGACGGTGCGATAATCGCATTGAGCTTTCTGGTCGCAGCATGGCCAATGGGGCTTATTGAAGCAATTACAATGGCACTGACTGTTAGCATGAAAAAGCTGGACGAGCATCAAATTGCCATCAGGAATTTCCCAGGTGCGGAAGCTCTGGCGAGTGTTACAGTAATTTGCTCCGATAAAAAAGGCATCATGACAGAGAACCAGATGACGGTGAAAAAGGTGTTTGTGGATGGCGGCATTATGGATGTGGAAGGCGACGGATATGATCCGGAGTCCGGCGGATTTCCACCGAATGCGGAGGAGGACAATCCTGATCTTCCATTGCTGCTCACGGTGGCTTCTATGTGCACTGATGCCGAAGTAAAGAACACACCTGAGGGATGGAATCTGATCGGCGACCCCACAGAAGGAGCACTGGTAATAGCTGCTATGAAAGGCGGCATGAACAAAGACGAATTGGGACTGTCCTTGACTAAGATTGCGGAGTTCCCTTTCGATCCTGAAAGAAAGCGGATGTCGGTTGTATATAGATCAGCGCAGGATGAGCTATTTATATTTGCCAGAGGCTCCCTGGAAATGATCCTGGATATATCCGACAATATCCAGCTTCATGGACGTGTGGACAACCTTGATGTTGCCAGACGACGCGCTATCTGGGCGGTAAATCAGAGCTTTGCCCGGGATTCTATGCAGAACATGGCGTTTGCCTACTGCCAGTTGAGGGATGAGCCGGAAGAATATACCGTTGAGGAAGTGGAGTCTGGATTGGTCTTTGTGGGTATGATGGGCATAGCCGATCCGTCGCGAGCAGATACGGAATCGGCGATCAGGAGATGTCTCGCCAACTCAATTAAGCCTGTAATGTTTGCAGACGGTTCTGTGGACACGGCTTTCGCCTTTGCTTACAAGCTGGGGCTGGCTCAGGACGGAGACGAGATACTCACAGGAGAGGAATTGGATATTCTGGGTGATAAGGAATACTCCAGCCTGGCTGAAAGATTTTCTGTGTATGCGGACATTTTGCCTGCTCACAAACTCCGAATAGTCCGTACCTTGAAAGAAAAGGGTGAAGTCACAGCCATAATAGGTGGTCACGCAAGTAATGCGGATTCCATAAAGGAATCCGATGTGGGAATCGTTGCAGGTCGAACTGGTTCCTCCGCCACTACCGAGGCCGCAGATATAGTAGTGATGGATGACAGTTTTGCTACTGTTGTGGACGCCATTGAGGTGATGCGTAGAGCCTATGGAAATGCCAGAAAGCTGATACGATATTTTCTTTCAGGGAGTATGGCTGTAGCTGGTACGATACTTGTCTCTTTAATCATCAGTCTTCTCTGGAAAAACTTCCCCTATCCGCCCTTGCTCTTTCCGCATGTGCTATGGATCGGTCTTTTTGCCGTTAGTATTCCTGCCCTTGCTATCATTTTCAACCCCGTGGCAGGTGATACAACAAAAGATAAGCCATATCCGCGTGGCAGTGTGTTTGATGATAAATTGCGGAGTGAGATACTTATAAGGGGTATGCTGACAACAATTCTCGCTCTTATAGTATTTGCTTTCTCTCTGGGCAGAGAAATGGATCAGGGGCGCGCTATGACAGCCACCATCTCTTTGCTGGTGATGGCACAGCTTGTATTTGCCTTCCAGTGCCGTCGCACACCAGATGAGGGATTCTTCCGCAAATTCCTCACCAGCAAGCTCCTGCTGGTAATAACGCTGCTGGTCGTCCTGTTGCACCTCTGCGTTGTGTATATCCCGGTCATCAGCGAATTATTCGGAACAGAATCGCTGCGGCTGGTAGACTGGATTCCGATTCTGATAGCTCTGGTTATTTGCTCGCTTCCGCTGGATGAGTTGTTCGTCAGTGGTGTCGAGGAAGAGGAGGAGGAACCTGAGGATATAATTATAGAAGCAGCGGCAGAGGAAGAGTTAGTAGAGGAAGAAACGCCGGAAGACTCAGACGAAGAAACAGCTTAACTCATCCGGCGGCATTGCTGTCAATCATTCCAGAACATCATGAGCCAAATGGTAGAAGCAACTCAACTGATCTGGTATTCTTCCGCATGGATGTCTGAAGGCTTGAACTCGGTTCCGCCATCTTCCCGCCAATGGTACTATAATCTTCTACCAAACCACACAGGTCGTTATTGCACGTACTTACTATAGATTTGGCCGGGCTTCATGAGGTAAAATTGTCCTGTCCCCTCTTCCTCTTTGACTTTTTTGAAGAAATCGCAGGTCATGCAGCTAAGTTGTTTTTGGGCAGACGTTCCCTGCACTTTCCCGCCACATAATGTACCTGTGACAGCCCAACAAAGCCTGCCACCATTTTTCCCGCCATTCAGGCCATCTGCTGAAGCGTCAGTTGCTGCCGGGCAAACGCCTAGTTCAATAGACTTTGCCCCATCAGTCTGTCGGCCACATTCTTTAAACTCCCAACAATTCATTCTCATATCGCATACCTCCTATACAATCGGTTAGGTTTCACTGCTTCGATTGCCAATATATTGGATATATATCGACATCATATCGCAGCTTCAGTTTCATTATCTCCTATCGGCAATATCAATTGGGATCTTTAATATCATATTTGCCGATTAGCTGCGAAATCTACAATTGAAGTGGATTCAGGAACCTAAGAAAGCACAAAGGAATACGGAGACGCGGGGAAAAGGGCAATGCGGTTAGGGAACAGGGCGCAGAGATACAGCATAGGTACCTGGACAGAATTGATTTCATATTTGATGCGATATCTTCTGCGCCCCTCTCAATTGATAATGCGAGTTTTTCAGTTAGAAAAGCAAAGGCTTGGTAGGGGCGGGTAAACGGTCTTTGATTGGTAAATCAAAGACCGTTTACCCGCCCTCTACAACTTTACCCATTGCATAAGTGAAAAGGTCGTATTGATAATACAATTCAGTTGGAGCAGTAATATCTTGGTAGAGTGGGGAATATTCTCTTGTGGCATAAATCCTGATCCGTTTTTCCCTTTACTAGAGAGGCCAAAGAGAGGTATATTCTTATATGTTCCTGTATCAAGTCTGAAATAGCCAATAGCCCTGCCATATGATTGGCGGACAAACAAAGAAAGGGGATATTAGCAAACCATGATAGAAATAAGCATAAAGATACGAAGAACGCCTCAATCTACTGCACACAAGTCCGGGATCTGTAATCAGTCCATTTGGTGGGTTTCTGTGTGCTTGATCCTGTGCTTAATCTGCGTCGGGAATGGATCGGTGTATGCTGAGACCGAGAGTCACGGTAGAACAATCCAAGTTCCTCAGGATAAACAGAGCATTCAGGCAGCTATTGACGCTGCCCATGATGGTGATACGGTGCTCGTTTATCCGGGGATTTACTACGAAGCGATCACTCTCGACAGAAAAAATATCACGCTGGCGTCGAAGTTTCTTGAAACGGGCGATCAGAAGGACATCACCAGAACGATACTCGACGGGATTGTTATCCAGAAAGATGGCGATAGAAAAAGAGCGGATTTCGTCATCAAGATTACAAAACGCACTGGTCCAGATCTAAAAATAGTCGGATTTACCATTCAGAATGCAGACGACGGTATAACGTGCAGTGGCAGTGCGTATATTCTGCACAATCGGTTTATCAACAACAAGGACGCAATCGACTATGAGGGTGGCAGCGGCCTTTGTCAGTTTAACACCTTCGAGAATAACGAGGACGATGCAGTAGATCTGGACGGGGCCAGCGAAGTTGTCATTGCCGATAATGTGATCCGCAACAACGAGGACGACGGTATCGAGATTCGGCTGCACGAATACAGCGGGCCTGTCCTTAACATTGTCATCCGCAACAATATTATATCTGGCAATGGTGAAGATGGCATCCAGATCATTGACTATCCTGACGTCTCCGACCGGATCATCCACATCGAGCGAAACGTGATTATCCGCAACGCTATGGCAGCAATTGGGTGCATGAGCGATGGGAACACAAAGGAAAACTATGAAGGGGCTGATATTCCAGAGCGCATCTACCTGATCAATAACACTATCGCTGATAACGAGTATGGCGTTACAGGAGGGAACAACCTGGTTGCTTTGAACAATATTTTCGTCGGCAGCAAAAAATCTGCACTGAAGAAGGTGGATGGTGAATCCATCGCTGCCTACAACCTGTTCTGGCAGAATACAACAGATATTGAGCGGAGCAACGTCGATGAAGCATCCACGTTCCGCAAAAATCCCATGTTAAGCGGAGATTTCAAGCTGAAGCGCGGGAGTTTCTGCATTGATGCAGGCACAGCTCTGTTCGAGCGTGGGACGAAGATTTCATTCCAGTTGCCCGCTGAAGCTTACTCCGGTGTTTCGCCAGACCTGGGCGCGTTTGAGTTCGCTTCGGGTGACAAATTGGACTAATGCCTATGCGTTTCTGGGGGACACTATCAAGCGCATGAATAGACTGAATCAAGAAAGGAATAAGCTATGACAATGACATCATCCGGCGCTTCCGCAAGCGATTGTGATATATTGAGAGTGGGCATCTGCCAGATATACACAGAGCAGTGGCAAATCGAGCAAAACTTCAAACGAACTATGGAAGCGCTGGAGGAAGCTGCTGATAAGGGAGCCATACTGGCTATAACTCCTGAGTGTGTCCTTCATGGATACGGGTTTTCAGATGACAAAGAATTCCTCCGGAAGCAAACGTTGGCGGCATCCGAAATGCTTTCCGGTGAAAGAGTATCAGGGATTAGAGCGCTTGCGAAGAAGCTGTCTCTGAACGTCGTTCTGGGTATTGCTGAGAGAGGAACGGACGACAAAATACATAACTCCGCCCTGTTCATAACTCAACAGGGAGAAATAGCAGAAGTCTATCGCAAAGTACATTGCCGACGTTTTGAGAGCGTCGAAGGCAGCGGCGCATTCACTCCCGGGGATCGTTTTGCTGCGGTAGAGCTACCTCTGGGACAGCGGAGCTATTCCATCGGCCTCATGATATGCTTTGATCGGGAGATACCCGAATCCACAAGATGCCTGCGCGCAATGGGAGCACAGTTCGTCGCATGTCCATTGGCTACGAATACCTCAGACATGAATCAGAAGATCGAAGAGGCGGAAAATGAGATGATCACCAGATGCAGAGCCGCTGAAAATGAGTTCTTTATAGCTGTTGTGAATCACTCCGGGAGATTCAACGGAGGCAGCTTTATTGTAGGGCCAAAAGGTGAACTGCTAATACAATTGGGCAAAGATCCCGCTGTTGAGGTGGTCGATGTGCCAATTGGCATCGTAGAGGATAAGTTTCACAGTAACCCGCTCGGTTGGATGGGTTGGGGGTATCGTCGCCAGGAAGTCTATGATAAACATCTCACAGAATAGGGAGTTATTCTCATGTTCCTTCTGTCAAGCACACTTCTGCTGAATATATTAGGATTTGCGTGGGAAATTGACACACCTGAGCATTTGGATATGGATCAGGATAAACTGGAGGAAGCCAGAGATTACGCGCTTACTGGCGGCGGATCAGGATGCATCATTCGGGGCGGCAAGATGATAATGTCCTGGGGTGACCAGCAGCAAAAATACGACATCTATTCATCTACCAAGTCTATCGGGGGGATCGCTCTGGCATTTGCCATTGTGGACGGCAAAGTCGATCTGGATGACAGGATGATAGATCACCTCAGCAATGCTGGTGTTCCGCCAGAGAGTAATAAAGATACTGGCTGGCTTGAAAAAATCACATTACTCCATCTGGCAACCCACACCGCAGGTTTCGAGAAAACTAGAGGATGGTGTGAACTGCGCTTCGAGCCGGGAACCGGCTGGCTCTACAGCGATGGCGGAACGAACTGGCTTGCGGATTGTCTCACAGTCGCTTATAGAAAAGACCTGCTGGACTTGATGACGGAACGAGTTTTTGATCCTCTTGGGATAACGGTAGGCGACAACAGAAACGGTGACGAGGATCTCTTCTGGGGGTTCAATAATCTGGATCGGCCTAAAGAACTCAACGGCATACCGCGCCGTCCGTTTAACGCGGGAATCCACGCCAACGTCCAGGCAATGGCGAAAATCGGGTACTTACACCTGCGGCGCGGACGATGGGGAGATCAGCAGATTATCGCTGAGAGCTTCATAGATATGGCGCGCACGACAGTACCCAGCATCCTGGGACTTCCGGTGAAGGAAGATACACTGAACAGGTTTGGAGGAGCCTCTGATCACTACGGTATTCTATGGTGGAATAACGCCGATGGAGCGATGCCAGGAGTACCCCACGACGCCTACTGGTCATGGGGATTGAAAGAGAGCCTCATTGTGGTGATACCAAGTCTGGATCTGGTGATGACGCGGGCTGGCAGAGATGGATGGCAACGCGATGGCTGGGGTTCCGGATACCCGGTCATTGAGCCTTTCATAAAACCCATCTGCGAATCTGTTGCTAAACGCGGCGCACAACCCTACCCGCAAAGCACTTATATCTCAGGCGTTACTTTTGGCGACCTTATCCTCGACAAGGATGTCAACGGACCTGACTACGCGAGTGGGGATCAATGGGCAGGAACCTGGGCGGACGATGGACATCTGTATATGGGTTGGGGGGATGGAACCGGATTTGGATATCGAGGGAGCTGGCGTGACCGATGGACCAGCTTTATGGGACTCGCACGAATCGAGGGAATGCCGCCGAACCATCGGGGGTTCAATGTCTGGAGCGGCTATAAACCAGAGTCGCAAGCAGGGCCGCTCTATGTCAACCAGGAGCCGCAATCACTCAACCTTAAGCCTGGCGATGGCCTGATATTCCTGAACGGTACCATGTATTGGTATGCGGAGAGGAAATCCGATGGACGCCTGGATTGCCAATTGTGGACTTCGACGGACTATGGCAGGAACTGGACAGATCATGGACGTTTCTTCCAGGAGGATGGAAAGTTCGCTTTTACAGGGGTTATACAATTCGGCCAGAACTACTGGGACTTTCCCAGTGACCTTGGTCAATACCTTTACATGTTCGACGGTGGAACCAAGAATGAAGATCATCCGTATTATTCAAGAACAGAAATGTTGCTGGCAAGAATTCCATTGAATGACCTGTTGAGTAGAGATGCAGTTGAATTCTATGACGGGACACCAAGCAATCCGTCATGGACCTCAGATATCGATCAGGCTAAACCAGTGTTCGAGGATCAAAACGGGGTCAACGCACAGGTTTCTTGCACCTATAACAAGGCGATCGGCCGGTATATACTACTGACAATGCACAAAGTTGTGGACATCAAAGAAGGCTTTGGCATATTCGAAAGTGAATGGCCGTGGGGGCCGTGGCGCACGGTTTATTACACGAATAATCTGGATGAACTTGTGCCCGGATTGAAGATTTTGATCAATGTATCAGCTCCTTCGAAGTGGATATCGGACGACGGCAAGACCTTGTGGCTGGTGTTTTCAGGCCGTCCGAGTGATCCCATGTATAGCTTCAATCTCATTCAGGTCAGACTAGAGCACTGACAACTTATACGGTTTGTAGTTTCAAATGAGACTTTTATGTATAGCTTCCATAATTGCCAAATCATACGCGATGACGGAAATAGCAGGACGGGGTGTTTGTTTTGAAGGGACAGACAATCAGTAGAACGCGGCTGCCAACTCGTTTCCGAACAAGCCAGCGGCATGTTCTACGGAAATCCACCATTTCCGATCCTGGCGGAGGCCAATAATAACTATCTGGAGGGTATAATGGTATCCTATGAGCAATATCTTCGCGAAAGTGCAGTTTCAAAAGAAATAATCGACGTATTTCTCGACAAATCTCAACCATCCTGGGCACAGTTCGATCCTGAACTTGGCTATACGCTGGGGAATTCCCTGCCACGCGATGGCATGGATGGTTGTTCCACTATCTCCACTTCCCAGAAGAACGGGGCCAGAACAGCTCGTATGTATGTGGACAGGAAATGCAGGATAAATACCTACGGTAACAGCTTCACTCAATGCCATCAAGTGAGCGATGGCGAAACATGGCAGGAATACCTGGCCGCCCATCTTGGGGAGCCAGTCCGGAATTTCGGCATGGGAGGGTATGGCGTCTATCAGGCCTATCGGAGGATGGTACGAACTGAGAAAACGGATGATAGCGCAGATTACGTGATCCTCTATATCTGGGGTGACGACCACTTCAGGAGCATTATGCGCTGCCGTTATGCAACGATCTACCCGTGGTGGAATTCGCGCGGTGGTTTAGCTTTCCATAACAACTTCTGGGCAAACATCGAAATGGATGTGGAGTCGGGACATTTTGTGGAGAAAGATAATCTTCTATCCACTCCAGAATCTCTTTATCGTATGACCGACCCTGACTTCATGGCTCAAGCGTTGAAAGATGACCTGATGGTACAGCTCTCTGTTATCAATCAAGTAGACCCATCCAGTCTTGAGTTGGAGCGTCTTCATGCCCTTGCCAGGATACTCGATATGCCGGGTCTGGATGAAACGCACGACGGCAGATTGAAAAAATGGGCGGAACAGCTCAAGAGGGCATACGGCTTTGCCGCGACGAAGCATATCGTTGAGAAGGCCTCCAGCTTCTGCCAGGACAATGGCAAGAAAATTATGATATTCCTGCTATGTCCCAGGGCTGCCCGGCAGTTGCTGAACAGTCAGCCGCGTTACGAACAGGAAATTGTTGACTATCTTGACCGAAGCGGATTGAAATACCTGGACATGAATCGGGTTCATCTTGAGGACTACAAAGACTTTAATCTCTCTGTGGGAGATTACATGAAGCGATATTACATCGGGCACTACAGCCCTGCGGGTAATCACTTCTTTGCCTATTCTATTAAGAGCGCGATTGTCGATTGGTTAGAGCCAAAGCCCATTACCTATCGCGCTGATGATCAGCAATTGATCGACTTCAAAGGCTATCTTTCCGATTGATCTACCATAGTTTTTGAGCTCAACAACGGTCTTCTTGATCACCCCCATCCTAGCCTTCCCCCATCAAGGGGGAAGGCTAGGATGGGGGTGATCCGGAGGGGCTGAATTTGCCAACAATATCTTTCCAGTTCCGCCTGTAATGCACAATAATGAAATGGAAATGGTATTATATAGATTGATGGAGGATTCCACAACATGACACATTTGATCATAGACTGCCACTTTCATCCTGCTATAGACAAAGAGACGGATACTAGCTGGTTTTATCCCGCAGGGAGCATACAGAGCCAGATCGATGCACTCCAGCGCGCTGGGATTTCTCAGGCATGTGGCGCTTCCGTCAAAGCATATACCCCAGGCTCCTTTGGTGAGATCAGACTCCTGAACGATAAAGCGCTCGCTCTACGCGACGAATTCCCCGATTTCTATATTCCGGGGATACAGGTTCATCCGCACTTTCCCGATGAATCCTGTCAGGAGATCGAGCGTTGCTGTGGTGGTGAAGGGGTGCGATGGATCGGTGAATTGGTTGGCTATATGATGGGATATGGAGTTGAGTATGCCACCGAAAGGGCATTGAAGATCATGCGGACAGCCGGGGAGTATGATGCGGTAGTCAATATCCACTGCCATGACTTGAGTGTCATTGACAGATTATGCGACTCGGTTCCTGACCTCAAGATTGTCCTAGCTCACCCTGGGGGAGGAAAGCAGGAGTTCCTGGATCGTCTGGAAAAGGTTGCTGAATACCCGAATCTTCATTTCGATATATCCGGTTCTGGTATCGATCGCTACCAGATTCTTCGCAAGGCAGTTGATGTGGCAGGAAAAGAGAAATTGCTATTCGGCACCGATTACCCTATCAATAATCCATCTGTCTATGTGCATGGCACTCTATTTGAGCCACTTTCTGAAGAGGAATATGCCGCGATATTTAGTGGCAATTTCTTGCGATTGATTCAATAATAGCGATAGGTGGGCTTCTATGCGTGCAGATTTTTCTATTGGAATGACTGCTATATTCAGGTTTTTCCAGATTCTGGTAGTTCCTGCATTGGCCGTTATGATGGTGATTTCTACCGGCAACGTCCTGATAGCGAGCGATGCCGCTACCGGACTTGTTACAGATACCGGCGCTATCTTTGATATTCCGGACGCCGCAAAACCGGCGTACCTGGAACCCGTTATTGATGCCGTGTTTGGCACCAGGATAACGCGCATCACAGGCGATCCTGGGCATACACAGGGCGAAGTAATCTGGGGTGATCGCGCGCGCCATCATTACTCCAAGGACCAGCCGTGGAATGCAGATCAAACCCTTGTGATGATCTTCAATAATGGGAAGCCCGGTGCATTGCTCCTCGATGGTGAAACTTACCAGCTCAGGTCCGCCCTGGATTTCCGTCGAGACGAGATCAGGTGGCATCCGCGGAACCCGGAATTGCTGGTCTATACTAGCGGTAACAAGCTCAGTTCTTACAACGTAAGGACAGAGGTACATACTGCCCTGCGCGAGTTCGCGGAGTATCCCGACACCCGATATGCGCTTAAGATAGGCCCCTGGGAGGGCAATCTGTCCAACGATGGTAAATGGATCGCTTTTGCCGCTCAAACACCGTCGGGAGAATACCAGGTCTTTGCATATAATATGGAGAAAGATGAAAAACATCAGCCATTGGGCATTGGTACCGCTTCGCCCGATGACAAAAGCCTCGACTGGGTTTCCATATCTGCCTCTGGAAAGTACGTGGTGATCAATTACAGTGACACAAACACAGAGATATATGATCAAGACATGAATTACATCAGAAAACTTCCGGAGAATATCAGCCACTTCGATCTGGCTGTAGACGTTGATGGAGAAGACGTGGCCGTCGGTGTCTCAAAGCCCGGTAGATATGATGGTAGTGTTATAAAACTGCGCCTCAGAGATGGTGAGATGACGCGACTTACGTTCAAAGGCTATGCAGGTCACACTTCGACGCGCAACATTCGACGCCGCGGCTGGGCATACGTGACATATCAAACTCGCTCTCGGAATTGGCCGCCATTCTTTGATGAGGTGGTGGCGGTAAAGATGGACGGAAGCGGCCGCGTAGAGCGGATTGCTCACATGCACGCACCTCGGAAAGATTATCCCACGGAGGCGCAGGCGTGCCCATCGCCGGATGGTAAGCGAGTTATATTTGCCAGCACGTGGGATAGCTTCTCCGGCCGGCCTATTGGCTGTTACGTTATTGACACACGCTAATGCCTGTAAAGAAACAACTTCCCTCTTTTACCTACTCCTACGGCTGATCAGTAGTACCTCGATTTGCCCTTGACGCGCCGCTTGTATAGGTGTATGATCCGAGGCAGCGGCATTTGCGCGTTCTGCATTTATAAATTTTCCATTTTCAACCAGAATAGCAAAACATAGAGTTCATCCTTCAGTCAGTATTCAGGAGGTTTCTAATGCTATCACCAACAAAGCGCAAACTTACTCCACTACCTCTGACACGGGTCACTGTGGAAGACTCATTCTGGGCCCCACGCATTCGGGTCAATCATGAGCAGACACTTCCGCATGAGTATAAGCAGTGCAAAGATACGGGGCGTATTGATGCCTTTCTGCTCAACTGGAAGCCGGGGATGCAGCCCAAGCCTCACTATTTCTGGGATTCGGACGTCGCCAAGTGGATTGAGGCGGCAGGCTATGCACTAGCCGTTCGTCCTGACCCGGAACTGGACGCCCTTCTGGACCAGGTTATAGAGAAAATCGCTGGCGCTCAACAGGAAGATGGTTATCTGAATATCTACTTCACGGTTGTAGAGCCGCAGAATCGCTGGGTAAATCTGGCTCATTGGCATGAATTATACTGCGCCGGGCATCTCATGGAAGCCGCTGTCGCACATTATGAGGGCACAGGAAAACGTACACTGCTGGACGTGATGTGCCGCTATGCTGACTACATCGACTCTGTCTTCGGGCCCGGCAAGCGCGATGGCTGTCCGGGACACGAGGAGATCGAGTTGGCTCTGGTGAAACTGTATCACGCCACCGGCGAAGAGCGTTATTTGGAGCTTAGCCAGTTCTTTCTGGATCAGCGCGGCCAGCAGCCATCTTTCTTCAAAAAAGAACTGAACAAATTAAACCCCGGTGCAGGTGACAGGTTTAACCCGGAGTATTGTCAGGATAATCTGCCGGTTCGGGACCAGAGCCATGTGGTAGGACACGCGGTGAGAGCCATGTATCTATACTGCGGGATGGCTGATATCGCGAACGAGACTGGCGATCAGGGCTTGTTGGAGGCTTGCGAACGCCTGTGGGATAACGTCTGCCGAAAACGTATGTACGTCACCGGCGGCATCGGGCCATCACGACACAACGAGGGATTTACCGGCGACTACGATCTGCCCAACGAATCGGCATACGCAGAGACCTGTGCAGCAATTGGGCTGGTCTTCTGGAATCACCGTATGCTCCAGTTCCAGGGGGATGGGCGATTCGCCGATGTCATGGAGCGCGCTCTGTATAATGGAACCATAAGCGGCATTTCGTTGGACGGCACAAAATTCTTCTACGTAAATCCGCTGGAGAGCAGAGGAAATCACCATCGACAGGACTGGTTCGGATGTGCCTGCTGTCCGCCGAATATCGCCCGGCTCATCGCCTCTATCGGGGGCTATATTTACTCGCAGGCTGAACAGGATGCTTATATTCATTTGTACGTTCAGGGCAGCGGTGATCTGCAAATCAGCGGCAAGCGGGTGATTTTGAGACAGCAGACGGATTACCCGTGGGACGGTAGCATCAAAATCTCTGTGGAACCGGAAACACCCATCACTTTTGGCCTCAATCTACGCATCCCCGGATGGAGTCGTAATGCCGCGCTCACCGTCAACGGAGAGATAGAGGATATGGAGGCGGCGACGAATCCTGGATACGCGCGTATCCAACGTGAATGGAAGGCAGGCGATCAGGTGGAACTGACGCTTCCCATGCCGGTGGAGCGCATAGAGGCGCATCCGGCAGTGCGTCAGGATGCCGGGTGTGTGGCATTGCAGCGCGGCCCTGTGGTCTACTGCCTGGAGCAGGTGGACAATCCTGCGCGGCTTCACAGGATTATCCTGCCGCGAGACGCAGAACTGACGCCGCAATTTGAGGTAAACTTGCTGGGAGGAGTCACCGTCATCAGAGGCAGTGCATTACTGGAAGACGATTCAGATTGGGACAACAGTCTTTATCGGAAAGAATCGACGAAGCTAAATCCGTTTGAGATAACTGCAATACCGTACTACGCATGGGATCATCGCGAATCCGGGGAGATGCGCGTTTGGATCCGAAGCTGTTAGAACTTATCCGAAAACCGTCGGTTGAGTAAGCGAAGCTTGTATCGAAACCAGGTTTTCGGATAAGTTCCTAATCCTGGCACACCTCAACGAAGGGAGACACAATTTATGTGGACAATTATCAAGAAAGAACTGGCGGCTAATCTGGTGAGTTTCAGATTCATACTCATTTTCCTGCTCTGCTGCACGTTGATATTGGTGAGCGCGTTTACCATGCGAGGCAAGTATAGCGAGCGTTTGGAGGAGTATTCCGCCGCGGTTACTATTCATAAACAGGAATTGGAGAAGGCAGAGGGGGGACAGGGACTCAATCAGGCTGCCATCAGTGGATATAAGCTGGACAAGCGGCCAGCGCCTCTCAGCGTGATAGTGGAAGGCATGGAGGGAGCCGCCGGCAAGTTTTCTACAATCAATATCCTATCGACGCCCACGCTGGAGGGTGGGTCTGGCAGCGACCCCATGTTTGCCTACTTCGGGACGCTTGATATAATGTATATCGTTAGGGTTGTCTTGAGTCTGGTGGCTATCCTGCTGACCTACGATGCCATATCTGGTGAGCGTGAGCAGGGAACGCTGAAACTGGCTTTATCCAACAGCGTGCCCAGAGCCTCTGTGCTGCTGGCGAAGTGCATAGGCAGCTACGTAACACTGCTTCTCCCGTTTTTGGTGCCCCTGTTGATCGGTCTGCTGATCCTGACCACATCTGGTAGCATAAACTTTGGTGGAGAGGATTGGGGCAGATTAGGCCTCATATTATTGGTCTCACTTTTATACGTAGGCGTTTTCCTGATGCTGGGTCTGCTGGTATCCAGCCGCACCAATCGCTCCACCACAGCCCTGATGCTGCTGTTATTTTTATGGGTCGTGATTGTTCTGGCTGTGCCTAAGATAAGCATGATAGTTGCCAGCAAACTGCGCGATGTCCCGTCTGCGCAGGAGGTTCAGGCCAAAAAAGATGCAGTGAGGACCCAGGTCATGGCCGAAGGAACGGAGAAAACTCAGGCTTACTTCCGGGAACACGGCAGTGAAATGGGAACAGATGAGGGAAGAGCGAGGGTAATGGATGAGGTCTCCAAGATACAGGAGGAGATGTTTACCGGCATAGCCAAGGAGATGGGCAAGCTCCAGGCTGAATACGAAGAGAAGAAAATCTCACAATTCCTGCTGGCGGCAAAGATCTCACGAATATCCCCCGCCTCCGTTTACACCTATGCCTCAACCACATTGGCGCGAACCGGCTTCGACAGGCAGGTGAGGTTCCTGGAGGCGGCGCGCGCGTATCAGGTAGGCTTTGTCCAGTATTTCAATGAGCTTTTGGCGAAGATGATGAAAGCGGGAAGGAACCAGGAAGAAATTCAGAAAATGAGATTCGACCTGAACGCTCTACCCGCTCTAAACTTCCAGGAGGCGACTCTTGCGGAATCGTGGAACACAGCGGCTGTTGATCTTCTGATACTTTTCCTCTTGTTCGTCTGTCTCTTCATGTTCGCCTTCTTCGGCTTTGTCCGCAGCGATATTAGATGAAATCAGTTTGAGCAAAATTCCTGTAGGGACAGAACTGCGTGTCTGTCCCTAATACGAGTTTTTCAGTTGCGTGTGGAATTTGCCCAGTAGAACGAGGCTGCCAGCCCGTTTCCGTAGAGAACACTGCCAGCCTATTCTACAGCAACGGGCTGGCAGCCTCGTTCTACTCATAACTGAAAAACTCGTATTAGAAAGGCAAATAAAGATGGAAATAGGATATTCGAGGCCTGGTCCGCCGGACATTGTCTCCGGTATGATTACGCAGGCAGCAGCGCAAGGCTACGCGGGATTGCAGCTTAAGGGTGGTCAATATGCTCCCTGGCTGGATGATATTGACGCTTTTCGGGGGAGGCTTGATGTCTCTCAGATCATGGGGATCATCGCCTATGGATCGGATGAAGGGAATATACAGCGCTGTATAGATTTTGCAGGTGAACTGAGCCTGACGGCAGTAACGTGGGTTCCCGGATGGAAGCGAGATCAGGTCAACGAGGAAGCATACAAATCCGCTGCGGAATCGCTAAACCGATTAGGGCAATATGCTGGTGAAAAGGGAACGCGGCTGTCAGTGCACAATCACGCAGGATTGATCTTTCAGGATGATACAGACTTGGCCGCATTCCGCCGATTCGTCCAGCCGGAGCTTGGCGGACTGACTCTGGATACGGCGCATCTCGCGCTGGGTGGAGTGACGGATATCGCCGGAGTGATCCGGGATTGTAAGGAATATATTGACTTATTTCACATAAAGGATTTGAGAGGGCGGAAGTTCTGTCCGCTGGGGGATGGCGAACTGGATTTTGACAGCATATTTAAAGCTATTGAGGACATTGGGTTTGATGGATGGCTGGTAGTTGACGACGAAAGCGATCAGATGAGTCTGGAAGACGCGCTGCCACACGCCATGAATTTTATGAGGAGATACGTATAGTGTATCGTATTGCTATTATAGGGTGTGGACGGATAGCTCCGGCACATCTGGAGGGACTAAAACTACTGCCGGAGCGTGCGAAGGTCGTAGCTATCTGTGATCTGAACGAAGAACTCCGCTCAGAACGTCAGAGCGCTTACGGTGTTCCGGAAGGTTTTGGAACTGTCGAGGATTTGCTGGAGTGGGGGGAATTTGACATAGCGGCAGTTCTGACGCCGCCGGACGTGCGCGCTGACGTATGTCTGCCCATCTTTGAGGCGGGGAAACATGCTCTGGTAGAGAAACCGTTCAATCATTCTCTGGATGAAGCCAGACTTATTGTAGAGAAGGCTGAGGAAGCTGGCATAATCCTTGCCGTCAATCAGAATTTCCGCTGGATTCCGCCAGCGCCGCTGCTGCGAGAGCGCATTCTAGGGGGATCTCTGGGACGGCTGTTGAGCGTGACACTCATGGATACAGTGTGGCGGGACGAATCAAAGGGATGGCGCAACGACACGGACAAACTGGCTTTGAGTGTGATGGGCGTCCATTGGCTGGATCGAATCCGCTGGATAACTGGTGATGAGGGCGCGCGCATCTACACTGGTTCTCTCACCAGCGGAGTCCTGACATCTGCCGGTGAGGATATAACGTCCACAGTGATAACTCTCCAATCAGGCGCCGTCGCAACGCAGGTACATCACTGGGCATCCCGCTCTCGTGGGGCCAATAACAGTTTGCAGGTGGACGGCACGGATGGATCGGTGATCTGCCGGGGTAATGAGCTAATCTGGTTCGGAAAGGACGGAGCGCGGACAAAAGAGCCTGTCAGCGGACAAAAAGCCATGCCAACGTACATGGCGGCAAGCTGGACGGAACTCATGGACGCCATCGACGAAGGCCGTTCACCACACCACAGCGGACGGGACAACCTCTGGACGGTTGCCTTGCTGGAAGGCGCTTATCGCTCCGCTACGGAAAACCGGGTCGTGGAGATCAGAGTTGATTGAAAATGAGATTCACCACAGAGGCACAGAGGGCGCTGAGAAAATAAAGAGAAAGCCGAAGGGAGGCTAGATTATGGCGAAAACTGTTGTTATTCTGGGAACTATGGATACTAAAGGGCAGGAATTTGCTTACGTGAAACGGCTGATCGAAGGGCACGGACTTAACACGCTGATTGTAGACTCCGGCGTATTGGAGGAACCGAAGCTAAAACCTGACGTTACCCACGACGAAGTGGCGCTTGCAGGCGGGAAAAGTATTGAAGAGCTTGTGGAAAAGGGCGATCGCGGCGAGGCTATGGAAGTCATGTCGAAAGGCGCTGCGGCAGTGGCAAGTCGGCTGTACAAAGAGGGTAAGCTGGATGGCATCATCGGCATGGGCGGCAGCGGCGGAACTGCCGTGGCAACAGCCGCTATGCGCGCTCTGCCAGTGGGTGTGCCGAAGGTTATGGTGTCAACCGTAGCATCCGGTGATGTAAGTCCCTACGTTGCCACAAGGGACATCACTATGATCCCGTCAGTGGTGGACGTGGCGGGGCTGAATCCTATCAGCCGGGAAATATTTGCCAACGCGGCGGGAGCTATCGCCGGTATGGTGAAGACAGAAGCCGAAAAATCCGCGGAGGAAAAGCCGCTCATCGCGGCTACTATGTTTGGAAATACAACGCCATGCGTGGATCTCGCCAGAGGAAAGATGGAGGAAGCTGGCTATGAAGTATTGGTGTTTCACTGCACCGGCATCGGCGGTCGCACTATGGAGGATCTCATAGACGATGGGTTCATCACAGGAGTGCTGGATATAACCACTACTGAGTGGGCGGATGAGTTGGCAGGCGGCGTGTTCTCCGCCGGCCCGAAACGGCTGGAGGCAGCCTCGCGGGCAGGGATACCGCAGGTCATCGTCCCCGGATGCGTGGATATGGTGAATTTCGGCGCTATGGATACGGTTCCTGAAAAATATAAAGATAGGCGATTCTATAAGTGGAATCCCAACGTCACGCTCATGCGAACTACCCCGGAGGAAAATAGCGAAATGGGACGCATCTTCGCGGAAAAAGCAAACGCATCCACAGGCCCGGTGGTTTTTATGCTCCCGCTTAAGGGCGTGTCTATGCTGGACCCGGAGGGGGAAATCTTCTACTGGCCCGAAGCGAATCAGGCGATCTTTGATGCCATCAAACAGAACGTAAGGTCGGATATCCCGGTGATCGAGATGGACGTGGGTATCAATGATCCCGCCTTCGCGGATAGAGCTGTGCAGGAATTGCTGGGTATGCTGCAAGCAAAATAGCCGGGCAATGTTTAGTGGGTAGAGTTGTAGGGGCGGGTAAACGGTCTTTGATTTACCAATCAAAGACCGTTTACCCGCCCCTACCAAGACTTTGCTTCTCTAACTGAAAAACTCGTATAGATTACGATATTATCAGGAAGTCCAATCGAAAGACTTCGGTTAGATTTCAGTGCTATTGATTAACAGATCCACCTGATCGCTGCCGGAGTCGTAAGGTTTGCCGATAATATCCGGTAGGCCGTTGCCTGTCATATCAGCAACTTTCGCGCCATGTGTCGCGTAATGTGCAACTACTTCCATCTCAAACTGACCATTGCCTTGATTGCGGTAGACAACCTCGCGCGATCTGGCGTATCCGCCGAGTCCCATTTCACCGACGAAGATGTCCAACATGCCGCTACCGTCGAAGTCAGCCACTTCCAGGCTGTGTGGATGGAAGAAGTCATCACCTAACAGAGTCACCTCCCAGCCCGGATTCTTCAGCCAGACAACTTTCGCAGGATAACTCTCGCCTTCAGTAAGAACTATGTCCAATTTCCCGTCGCCATCCAGATCGCCCACAGCGATGCAGGTGCGCGGGTCGATGTCGGATAGCAGTTCTGTGCGCTTCCACGTGCCGTCTGCATTACGTTTGAATATATTGGGGCCGGCGATTATTTCGTTCTCTCCATCGCCATCAACGTCGGCAATACGCACACCCTCCACCGACAGGTTTTCGGCAATTATATGAAAATGGTCATCAGGCCACGGCGATACCCTGGGATCGGCCGGGATGTCGAAGTAAGCCAGCACCTTAGCTCCCTGTGAGGCAAACACGATCTCGATCTCGCCGTCTCCGTCCACATCGCCTGCCGCCTGATCGTGATATTTGCGGAAATTCGATGTGATGGTATAAGATCTCCACTGCTGACGCGGGTCTTCCGGACACTCGTACCAGAACAGCCCTGTATTTGTATAGCCTGAGATGTAAGGGCCGCCAGAGTCCATAGGCGCGCCAGCTACGATGTCAAGTTTGCCATTGCCGGTGATGTCAACCAGCATCCCGCCTGCTTCCAGATGAGCTGTCCCGATGATATGGCGTTCCCACGTGGGATTCTCATACCAGACCAGGCTGCTCTCCCCGTATTTGGAGCCGACGACAATATCGTTGCGGCCATTGCCGTTGATGTCACCCACCAGACAGACATCATTTTTCGTGCCCGTCGGGTTAGAGTCGATGATCTGATGCTTGAATATAAGGGGCTTCTGTTTGCTACTCATAGTGATATTCTCCTTTGTACGTCATAAGCAAACTCAAATAATGATATTGATACTGCTATCTACTGGCGGCATTTTACCATGCTTATATTTCTATGTCAACCGCTCAATATGGGCTTGCCAGAATAGGAGGATCAATGGTACAATGGAGGAAACTATGCAACACCTGCAATATCACTTGAAACTCAGGGAGGCTGAGGATGAAAAGCTTGATTATCTGTATGCTAATAATGTTTGTGTTTGTTCTTCAGACGACAGGTTTCGACATGGTCATTGACGGCGTATTGGACGAACCTGTATATGGCGAGGTTACTCCGCTCATTGGCGAGATCAGTTCGCTGTATCTCATCCCAACGGCTGATAATCTATACATTGGAGCGGAGGTAAAGGATGAGAGTATAAAGGTGAATGATCCCGCGTCGTTCTGGGATATGAGCTGCATTGAGCTTTGGTTTGACTGGGCCAATGAAGACACTCCTCAATTTGACGCCAACGATCAGCAATTCTGGTTCGTTCCAGTGATGGGAAACGGCGACCAGGGGTATGCAGGCCAATGGCATCGCGCTGATGATAATATACCAGCAACGATGAATGATTACGCCAATACCAGCGATATGATAGATGTAGCTTTTATGGTCAATGAGGGCGTCGGATATACTATCGAGATCCGAATAGCGAAAGAGGCGATGGGCGGATATACTCCCGATGGCACGATAGGATTCACCTATTCAGCCGACAAAGGCGGGACCAAATATGAATGGGAGGATGCCATGCTGGGCGGCGAATTCTTTTCCAAGCCGGATTCATGGCCGGATCTGGAGATCTCCCAGGTAATGCTGGCTGTTCAGCCGGGAGGCGCGCTACCAACTTTGTGGGGTGGTATCAAAGCAACGCGATAATCGGTGTTATAACAATTCCATGATATAATTGTGCGTTAGTTTTCAAGCTCAATAACGGTTTTCTTGATCACCCCCATCCTAGCCTTCCCCCATCAAGGGGGAAGGGATTCCGGGCTTGACCAAGAGTATCCTTTTCTTAGCCAGAAGCCAGTGATCGTGAGAGCCATAGGTTCCTTCCCCCTTGATGGGGGAAGGCTAGGATGGGGGTGATCAGGAGAGGTTAGACTGGCTAATAATATCTTCTGAGTTCTGCCTGTAATGCACAGTGATAAAATGGAAATGGTACTATACAATCGCAGATGAGCAAAGGGTACTATTATGCTGTCCAAAGAGGACGTCAAATCCCTGCCGGATAAACCCGGTGTTTACTTCTTCAAGAGTAGATCGGATGAGATCCTCTATATAGGCAAGGCTAAATCTCTCCGGAAGCGCGTCAGATCGTATACCTATCGCTCGTATAGACACTCAAAGAGGACGAGGCAATTAGTCCGGCGAATCCGTGGACTGGATTACACTATATGCGGCTCAGAGCTTGAGGCTTTACTTCTGGAATCCAGGCTGATAAAGGAGCATCTTCCAGAGTATAACGTTATGCAGCGGAAACTCAGGAACTACCCATTCCTGAAGATAACCGTCAATGAGAGTTTCCCCCGTGTATTCGTCGTATGGGAGATCGAATCAGACAGAGCCAAATATCTAGGGCCTTTCGCCCGGCGGTATGATGCCGAAGAAGCGTCGGAGCTGATACATAAGCTCTTTCCCATACGAAAATGCAATGGTGAGATCGCCCCCCGATCTCAGAGGACATGCCTGAACTACCATATCAAGAGATGCCTGGGACCTTGCACGGGAAAAGTGGAAAAGACAGAATACAGGAAAATGATCAACACTATCGTCAGGTTGCTCAGTGGTCAGCGGGATGGTTTAATCAGGGACACAGAGCGGGAGATGAATGAAGCGGCAGCCAATCTGCGGTTTGAGCGGGCAGCACACCTGCGGGATCGGATCAGTGGGATCAGAGAGGTAATTTCCAAACAAAAGTTCCGGGTCAATGCAGTGGACAACAACAATCTCATCGCCATTTATCCCGCAAAGGAAGCCGACTCAGTAGAGATATTCTTTATCAAAAAGGGAGTATTGGAAGAGCAGAAGAAGATGTCCTTTACTGCACAGCCGGATAATGAATTAACGCAGGCAATCATGCCGGACATTGAGCAAATTTTCTTCCGCGCGTCAGGACCCAGACGCGAACCTATGAGCCGGTTGGAGGTTGACGCGATGAATATAATAGCCCGCTGGCTCTACAGGAACCGAAGCGATCAATCTCTGGTATATATCAGAAAAAAGCAGAATAAGGCGGAAACCATTACATCGGCGGCAGAGAAAGTGAAAGAGATTGTCCAGCTTCTAGTATCTGTATAACAGGACAGGGCAGGCGGCTTCACGCATTACATGCTCAGTTATACTGCCCAGAAGAAACTCCCGGAAATTATGTCCGTATGCGCCCATAGCGATCAGACTGGCATTGTTGTCTTTTGCGGTCGTGAGAATCTCTTCAGCCGGCTCACCGTCTTTTAGCAAGGGGTTGACGTCGATTTTATACGCTTCCAGATAGTATCGCGCCTCTTCCAGAATGGCTTTTCCCTTCTCTCTCTCTTTCTCCTTGTCGTCTGAAATCACCAGCACCGTTATGGGGATTTCCAGGGTCATAGCAAGATTGGCCGCAATACGGAGCATGTGATTTGCGCTCCGACCGCTATCATAAGCCATCAATATCCTGTCAATTGGCTGATATTCCTTCGATACCAGCAATACAGGCTTATCCGCCTGTCGCACTACTGTCTCAGCCACCGAACCCAACAGCGCACCAGCCCATTTGCCGCTTTCGCCATACTTCCCCATAACGATCAGATCAGCGATCCTGGCCTTCTGACAGATGGAATCGCCCACGATCCCCATTGAGCTTGATGTCTTACACGACACACCCGTGCCCTCGCAGGACTCTCCAAACCTTTCCAGTAGTGCCGTCACTTTATCCTGCAACACTCCCTCCACCTGACTGGGAGCCAGACTCACTATGTTGCTCAGATCGGCTATAAACTGGCCTTGTGTGAGCTTGATATTCACCACAGACAGACCATGTATAGTTGCTCCGTAGAGCTTTGCCAGTTCAATGACATACTTCGACGCCGTTACGCTGTGATCTGAATCGTCCATGGGAAACAGAATATTCTTGAACATTGTGTTCCTCAATCTAACGTGAGTTCGATATAAGAGTGCGTGTCATTCCAGCGAAGGCTGGAATCCAGTGGTTACAGACTTGTATTGCGTATATATATCTGTATGATGAACTGGTAAAATGACTGGATTCCAGCCTTCGCTGGAATGACAATCTGAGCATGCCCCACTTATGAATGGTAGACGCTCGCATGAGCGGAGGTGAATAGTTACTAATACAGATATTTTACGTCGAACTCACGTTAATCCAGCAGATATTACTGAATCTTGATCGCCCCCCAGGCTGACGCGAGTTTCCCAACGGGTTCCACTGCCTGTTCCCCAAAAGCCGGAAACGAAGATACTGAATTTCCTGAGATAACCACATCGTCGAAGTATATAGGTTGACCTGCATTAAGAACTGCGAGGCCGATCTTACCTTTTTCATCTCCTGTATCGTTGGGATCACTTACGCGGTTTGTTAAGATGCCGTTGTAATAGACTTTGGTAATGATACCTTCTACTACTAGCTTTATATTGATAGGCTCATCAATGTCAACAGGATAAGCGTCGCCTCTTATACTCTCAAACACTCCTGCTACCAGCCTACCTACCTCCAGGTGGGTGCTCCGCAAACGGAAGACGTATCCATTATCATCATCTATCATCCGATACAATATACATGGTTCCTCAGTTCCACCGGACTGCCTGTCAAATTCAATAGTTACTTCGATAGTTCCGTTGTTAAAGTCCCAGGGGCTTTGGATTATAGTTCTGGGAGTCTCATTGGCAAAATCCATACTTACTCCCAATTGCACGTAGGCGCCATCCTGTATTTCCCAGTCGCCCGCTATTTCCTTCCAGCCGTTGGCGTTGCCATCCTCGAAATCGTCTCTGATTTCCCCTGCGTATGCAAGAGACGATAACAGGAGGAGGCAACAGTACGAGAGCAGGATCCTTCTCATGGCGTTTCCTCCTCGATTTTTCAATGCTGTTTGATCTGTCCCCAGGTGCAGCTCAATTTATCCACTGATTTGACTGCCAATTCCACGTATACGAACTTGAGATCAGCGAACCTGGAGGCGTTCTGCCAGGATTGATCATCGCCATCCAGGAGACTCCATATAAGCTTGTGGTCTCTGCTGCCGCCAATATCGTCGTCGTTGAAATGGATGTTGAATCCTATGACCAGTCCATCCTGCGGCACTATATCCCACAGATCATTCTTTAAAGGCACAGCCGCTTCCACTACCCAGCCATCAGCAGACTCTACCACAGCTGCGATTGTGCCAGAAGTGGGCCCGTTTGCCGATCCTGTCAGGTGCGGAGCATCAACATCTCCACCGATGTTGCCAGTGCCTATTGTGATCTGAACGTCGTCGCCGTCGTATGTATCGGTTGCGGCGTGGTTGGCGTCAATGTATATTTCTATGGAATCGTCCTCCCAGGTGTCCGTCTCCCCATCAACGATTATATCGTCGGTAATTTCGAGCGCTACATAGAGCCATTCGTTATCTGCGACAGCGGCAAAAGAACAGGTAGCGTCGGCTGCATCGGAGGCTGGCTGTGTTCCTTCCTCGTGTGTGATTGTGTGCCACGGCGCATACTGCCACGCATCATCGCCCAGGTCGCCGTCCATTACAACGGTGTTGGGAAACGCACATTCGTAAACCACACCAAACTCGCCGCCGGCGATGTCTTTGCCGGGGGTTACATCACCTGCCAATGAACTGAAAACAAAAGAAATAATAATAATGGCATGAACCGACAAAATAGCACAAAGCTTTCTCATTTCTGTCTCCTTTTCCAGCGCGGAAGCGGAGAGCCAGAAGCAGTCATTTTTCCTAACTCCTGACTCTCAGAGATTCCGCTATCAATCAACAGTTGATACTGCTATTTAAGGCTGCCCCACGTAGTAGCCAGCTTGCCTGATGGCTGCACAGCGGAGGTGCCAACGAAGGTAAGATCGGCAAATCTGCTGGGATTGCCCCACGATTGGTCGTCCACATCCAGATCGCTCCAGATAAGCTTATTCTCTCTGGTGCCACCAGGAACATCATCATCGTTGAAATGGACGTTAAATCCGATCACATTTCCAGCCGATGTGTCCATATTCCACTGGGAGTTATTCAACGGGATCGCCATCTCCACAATCCATCCACCGGCTTTCTCAACCACAGCCGCGCGCGTACCGGTGTCTGCTCCGGCTGACAGTACGGGATTATCAACATCTCCGCCGATGTCCCAGGCGCCGACTGCGATTTGAGCATCGTCGTCTTCGTACGTCTCCGTCCGAGCGTGATTGGCGTCGATATATACCTCCACTGAATCGTCCTGGTAGTTGTTCGTCTCACCGGCATTGATGGCTTCATCATTTATATCAAAGGCCACATAAAGCCAGTCATTGTCGACGAGAACGGCAAAGTCAAAAGATGCGTCGGCATCGTCAGGAGCCGGTCCTGTTCCCTTATCATGCGGAACGAAAACAAATTCTGCTCCAGCCCAGTCAGCCAGATTGCCGTCAAGCGTCACTGTGCCCACCTGACAATTGTAATTAGTCCCGGCAAGGACAGACGGGACGATGGAAAGTGTCAACATCAGCGCTAGAAAAACTACGGTTCCTCTCATTTTTTTGCTTCCTCCTTAATTTAAAATTACTTTCTTGATTCAGACAATTCCAGATTCCTTCCGTTTATATCCTCCTTTCAGTTAGAGTTAAAAACGTCTATCTAGTTTTAACATTTCCCCAGGTAGCTGTCAATTTATCTCTGGGGCTTACAGCTATTGTCTCTCCCGAAAATATCACCAGATTCATCTCAGCATTGTCTTTGCCGAAAACGATGGATTGCGATCCCCAGCCTACCCAGCCCATCTGACCGGGAGCGTCTTCGTCGCCGTCGTTGCAGATCATGCCAAGACCGATCTCGCTGTTTGCCACGAACTCAGCAGGCGCTATATCTTCCGCCGGGATCCTCAACTCGTAGTATGTTTTTTTCTTGCCATCATCCCGCACCACAACAAGTTCATCTTCATTACTGAGGTGATCTGCCAGATGCGATGGCCAGCCTTCGGGATGCCCAAATAGACGGCTGAGGACAACTTCGTCATTCACGCCCAGGCCAAAATTATACTCATAACTGACGTTGTCAAAACCTCCAGCAGGTCTCTTCCCTGTGGGGTCAATGGCTAACTGGATGGCGTCACCGTCGTATATAGTATCCCCCGTATTCTGGTGCAGATGTTCATCATCCGTAACTTCAGCGGCAAAGTAAAGATTATCGTCATCCCAGATCACGTAAAAAGTTAAGCTTATATCATCTGGGCCGTCTGATGTTCCACCATTCTCCTCCCACTCGTCGAGATAGACCCCTTCCACTAATGCCCAATCACTCAAATCGCCATCAATAGTGGGTGGACTGGTAGCTTTCAGCGCGATGTATTCTTCATCCTGCGCAAGCAGCGAACTGCCGATAAATACCATACAAAGAGAAATAATAAATAAAAACAACAGCCTCTTCATCTATCTATATCCCCTTTCTGACTATGTTTAAGGATTCGTGATTAAATAACTTTCCCACCTCAAATAACAGCTCGGAAAATCCCCCCAGCCCCCTTTTCAAGGGGGAGTATGAGGCTTGTTCTACACAAGGGATTATTCATAAAGCTCCAAAGTGCTGTGGAGACTGAGTCTTTTGCTCCCCCTTGAAAAGGGGGCTGGGGGGATTTTCCGTTGCCAATAACCATGATCTATAACAGAACGTGTCACAACGTTATGACGTAAAATGGAGAAGTTAATTAATCTGTAATCTTATGTCTATCTATATTGTCGTCAATCTTCCAACGAGTTAGGTCGCAGCTACCACCTCCTGGTCTTCTTGTATTTGCCTCCAGAAGTATTCCTCTGGCGGCAGTTGCACTCCCACCTTATCTGGCTATGCTAATCCCTCAAAATTTATAAATATTCAATGAAGATACCGTACCCAACAGCGATTATACCTCTACTGAATGATAATGTCAAGAGTTTTGAGTTCATCGTGGACGAAGCTGGACTGGAAGTCGTGGGTAATCCGCTAAAGCATGTGCTCTGGCAAGACCAGAAGCTGATGGCTGACAGCTAATTGCTTATATCCGTGAAAATCCGCAGCATCCGTGCTTATCCGTGTGCCATTTCTTTCCCCACTTAACCCTGAAGAGCCACTTATGTCACCTTCCAGTGGGCAAAGAAGCATTAGTCAAAATTACACACAATCTCTGTAGTTTTTCCTGACTCCACGTTAGCTTCCATTTCGCGAGCTTTCTCATTTGCCTCCACTTCTACTTTATAACTGCCGGTGTTGAGCAGAAACGGTACTCTCCCGAATTCATCTGTGGTTCTGGTGAAACCATCGATCTGGACGTTCGCCCCGGCGATAGGTTTCCCCTGACCGTCCACAATCTTCACCCACAATATAGCCGGCTTCTCCGGAGAGCCAACGTCGAAGTAATAATCATTGACAAACAGTATATCTCCGTTCTGATCTTCCAACACGCATAGAAGCGAGTGGAACCCGGATTCACCTTCTGGAATGTCCCATGATGCTGTACCAATCTTCCTGGCGGAATCGGAATCTATGTCGGTCTCAAACTCCCCTTTCATCATCCTACCATTGCTCCCGGTTATCCACCAGCGTACTTTACATGCCGCCACAGGCTGATCCAGTCGGTTGAAGCTCCAGAACTCCACATCAAGTCGTTCGCCGGGCTTATAGCCCGTCTTCTGATCAATTATGAGAATTTTAGGATCTTTCGAGTAGAGATTCTTAACTGTCTCATAGATATGCTTCATCTGGCGACGTCCTCTGTCCAGAATTCCATAAGTACCTTTTTCTCGCCCGCCCTTCAGATCCGCCAGAGTCCAGAGAGCTACACCGCAGACAAAATCCTTCCTCATCATCAGGTGCTGCATATCCACTCTGAGCAGCTTGTCATGGTATTCCACACTAAATCTGACATCCTCGCTGTAGCCGCTGTGCTGATCCGGGTAAGACATGCCGCAAAGCTCTACGGCAAATATGGGCATATCCGGCGAATGCTCATGGATCTTATCCACTTGCGGGCCTACGTCATACACGTTGGGCGAGTGAAACCATCCGTAGTGGAGCGGCTTGCCGATCACGTCCAGAAATTGCCAGGTATTTGCTCCAGTGGCGGCGGCTGAGGCGTATGATACCAGACGCGTGGAGTCCAGTTCCCGCACGTAATCGGTGGTTCTTTTCACAAACGCGATGTTTTCAGGTGAGTCATCCCACGCCCGGCTGATCTCATTCGCGATGCTCCAGAATACCACGCTGGGATGGTTATATTGCTGGCCGATCATCTCATCTATATGCGGTTTAACCCATTCCTGATACATCTTCTCATTCGCCAGTTCCGCCGCCGAGTTCTGCCATACCGGGATCTCTGACCAGACCAGAAGACCGATCTCATCGCACACATCGAGAGAGTAGCGATGAAAGGGATAATGCCCCAGTCGCACGAAGTTGGCGTTGAGATTTTTGATCCGCTCCAGATCGCTTCGCTGCGCTGCATGGCTCACGGCGCTGCCCATGCCTTCGTAGTCCTGATGGAAAGCTATTCCCTGAAGCCAGATTTTTTCGCCGTTCAGATATAGCTCAGTCCCTCTGGTTTCAATTTTCCTGATACCGAACTTGTCCTGATGCGTCCACCATCTGCCCGAATCGCTGTTCCGAATCCGCCACGAAAGCTTTAGAGTATATAGTTCAGGAGTATCTGGACTCCAGAGCCTGGGCTGATCTACGTGGAGGCTCATGATACTGGCGCCCCCAGTTGCATCTATGGTCTCAATGCCTCGGACGTGAAGTTCCGGCGTCCAGGTTTGAAGGACAACTGCTTTTATCTCCACATCCTTCGGCTCAGTAAACTTGCTGCCAAACCAGGCTTTGACTTCTACTGATGCTCCGCGTTTCCCACTTGCGTCGGGCAAATCGGGCGTGACGTGCATCTTTTTCAGGAATATCTTCGGATGTCGTTCCAGATAAACTTCTCTGGTGATGCCGCCGCAGTTCCACCAGTCGATGGAATGCCCCGGTATCTGGTAAGTTCTCTTTGTGTTATCCACTTTGACGGCAATCACATTTTCGTCAGGCCTTGAAAAATCCAGATACTCTGAAACGTCAAACGAGAATTCTGTATAGCCTCCCTTGTGATGCCCCACATGCTTGCCGTTCAGCCAGACATCTGAGATAAGGTAAACAGCCAGAAAGCGCAGCCTGATATTCTCTCCCTGCCAATTCTGTGGCACTTCGATTCTACGTCTGTACCATGCGAATCCCTCATAATCCCATGCGACGCTGACGTTTTGCCCCTCGTTCCACGTCCCCGGTACGTTTATATCCTCCCATTCAGAGTCATCCGTTTCCCTTGAGTACCATTTTTCATCAGTTCCAACAGCCTTTTCATCTGGCCTGAATTTCCACGTTCCCGTGAGCGACAGAGATTCGACGGCCTCCACTTCGGTAGCTGCCGACCAGCCACATATATATAGGGATAAGCAGACGATACAGGTTGATATTATACATTTGAGAATCCCAAAGCGAGTGCTGAACATTCCATGACCTTTCTATTTGCGGACATATATATTCCCATGTCCGGACTTGACGTAGTTGGCTGATATATATTTCTGCACCTTTTCAGGCAGCGCCTTGATGGAGCTATCATAGATAATGACCTTCGTGCGTTGTTTCGCCAGACCTTCAATTATATCATCTGATCGCTCTTTCTCGCTGAGCATAGCGCGCATCTCTGGGTGCAGAAAGTAGTAATAATAGGCATGTTTTCGCAGAAACCCATATCCAGACCACCCGTCCAGAACTGTGTCATCTTCGGTAGTTATATCCATGATGTATTGCACATTTCCCAACTGACCACTATTGTTGGCGGAGAGCTGCTTCACAGTCTGCTGGAATGGATAGGCAATAAAGCCAATAGATATGAGCAGCATGGCATATTTGCCCTTATTTAGAATGAAAATGGGCAGGGCCAAAACTGTTAAAGCAATCCAGAAAATCAGATAAATCGCTCTGGAATTCAGGACAATCGGCTTGCTATAGCTCAAGATATAAAGAAGCCCGGCAATGGTCAGATTGATAGCGATCAGTGTAAAAGCAACGTATACAGGGCGAGGCTTGCCATGCGCGAGATCCGAGATCAAACGCCGAATATTAACCACGGATATTTTGCTGAAAATCAAACCGCAGAATATTGCAAGAAGCGGCAAGAACAGTTGATAATACTGTCTGTAGGGCACAGGCATAATAAACAGGCCAGCTATCAGGACATAGGTGCACAGAACTGGAACGAAGCGCCCACTTGATATATCTCCCCTTTTGTGAAACCAGAATGTTGATACCACTAGCCCAAGAATGCCTATTACAGAAAAGAATGGATTTTGACGCAGCAGTTGCCTGATGTAGTTGTAGGGCCAGAATTTCACCTTCCAGCGGGAATTCATTATGAAATTGCAGTTGATGAACTGCCAGAGACCGTCGTTGATAAGAAAAAAGCCGCATGTTAGTATAGCGGGAACCATCATAGCTCCCAGAAAAATGGCGGACAGCCTCAAGCTCCGCTTCCATGAAATTCCCGTGCGCGGATCGAAGAACATCCACGCCAGAGCCAAAAGCATCCCGCCCAACGCGAACAGCGCCTTCTGCGTGGACATTATTGCCATGCCCATCATCAGACCGGAAAGCATAAACCATCGCCACGAACGCGCGGCTGTTCTTCGCTGTATTCCCTTCACTATGAAGATCAGTGTTGCCAGCCAGAATATCACCGCCGGCAGATCAGGTCTAATCTCCAGAGTCTTCTCAAGAAACATTATCACATAACTGAGAAAAAGCGCAGCGAATAGCCCTGTATCCGTGCCATACAGTGTTTTCCCCAGAACATAGGTGAGATATACAATGATCGCTGTGAAGACCAGCATCAGCGCACGCGCAGCGAATAGAATACGTATTTCCTCGCCGAATATGGGATAGAGTCCGGTCAAAACGAAATGTAGGAATGGCGTGTGATGCTCAAAATAATCCCGATAGGGTATATCTCCATGATATATCTGGCGCGCCCCATGAAGATGCTGGAACTCGTCAGGATCGAAGCCTCTAACCTTCAGAATGGGAATTCGCAGAATGAGCGCGGTCAGAATGAGCAGGAAAATAACCACGCTATATGGACGGAGCCATCCTCTGATCGTCATTTTACTGATTTCCTCTTTCCTCGTAAGAGCATGCCTGAAAAGGTCAAATTATATCCCAAAGAAGGTATAAACTATATCGTTTTCGGGATGGTTCATTTGCCAGTATTAGAGAGAACTTCAAATATTTCCTTTTGTTTATCAACCAAGTACCTGCAAAAGTGTAACTTCCCTTTTTTTGTAAGGGTGGGTAAACATTTTCTGATTTTATCAGAAAATGTTTACCCACCCTTGATGAATAGCGTTATCTCGTGAGTGGGAAGTTATTCTTTTACAGCTACCAAGGAGGCAAGGATACTGGAAGAAATGATACTAAATTCAGAAGCGTGTTTCAAGGGAATTCTTGATTATGTCCAGGAAGAAGGGAATAAGCATCCCATAGATGAAGTGGAGAAAAAACTCTTTGGTAAGTTGCTGAAATTGGGACAGGGCTTAATGAGAGTATTGGTCGCCAATCAAGATAGAGGCTATGTTGGCAAGACCATCACAGTTACCCAGGAAGAAGACCAGGAATCAGTGGAACTGGATTATTACGACAATCGAGACATAGATTACCTTTCCATACTTCAGTCATGCTATAGCACTATATGTCTGGAGATGCGAGAGCTTCTGGAAATCCATCATTATAGAGAGGGACATGTTTTGAGTTTCTATGCCCGCTTCCTCCACCGCTGCGAGGGGATTAAGACCGGCCAGAATGACCAGTCCAACGTACCCATTGCTTACAGGTATCTGAAGTGCCGGCTGGTTTGGCTCTCCGATAACCACTGTACCGTGAAGGCCTATCTGAGAGAGCCTGTTCAGAATACATTCTGCTTCTGGCAGACATACCGCGGGTATCTCTCTGAATCCGGCCAGCACTTTGCCATCGCCAGTTCGGGCAGCGCCCAGCACACTGGTCATTCTGCTTTTGATGAATATCTCCGCCGGGTCCAGCGATGATCCACTGTATTCTATAATCTCGGTGAAGCGGAGAGGCTTGAAGTCAGCCATTTGCAGTATTCCGCCGAAGTTGGATTTTACAGGTATTCGATGGCGGAGCAGTTTCCCGTTTATCGTTACCGCGCAGACCGTTCCCAGCGCCACCATGCCATCGGGAACGGTCAGGTGACCCAGTTCCTCGCCCGGCTTAGCGATTAGTCCCATGTCACTGACACATATTCCGGCTTTGAGAACTTCCTTTACTATTTCCAGAGCATTCTGGAAATCAGCCTCGCGGATCAGCGATATGTTGAGGATTACATCGCCTCTCTTTGTCTCCGCATCAAGGGTCATTTGATATGATAGCTCATCGATCTTACTGGCTATCATTCCTACCTTATCAGATACAAGGGCGTTATTCAGCTCTTCCCGCCCTTTATCTGTAATTATTCTCCCCGCTCTGCCTTTTTTGCCGACGTTTCGTGTGAGACCTTTTCCGTCCATAAGCTGTAAATCAAATCGCACCGCTCTCTCTGTCAGGTGTATTCCTTCTTCCTCAAGCATTCTGGAAATTATCCGCGCACCCAATGGCTCGCCGGAATCTGCCAGGATTTTCAGTATCGCGATATGCTTTCTTTCAACATCTGTGTGCATTGTTTACACCTCTGGAGTTTTAGCATTCCCATGGTTGAGGAATAGGTGGGAAAGTTTGTCATCATGCCTGAGAATCCAAAATACTCAGACTTGCGTATCCTGTAACGTAGCCCTCGTAAGCATTTCCCGGACTACGTTGCAGGACCTGGCATCTTAGATTAGAGTGGATTTCTTTCGCAGGAACATCCAAATGTACCAAGGGAACAACAGAAAGGCATATCTTCCGGTCTTAAGCACTTCCCACACAATTCTCCGGGTACCCTCTCTCCTTGACATGGTATGATTTTTCCCGGACAAACCTGATCACATCCCCCGCATGTAAGGCAGATATCTGATTTGGCTGCGAATGGCGGTGACACGAACCTCTCCACACCTCTTCCGGCAAATCCAAGAGCGCCATCGCCCATCTGCTCTGCGCACATTCTAATGCAGCGTCCACATAGAATGCAGTTGTTATCTTCCATCTCGAACCGCACTCTATAAAGTCCCATCCGGGCCGCAATATCCTGCGCTAGTTTCACGTTAGGGGCACTGGTAACCAGAAGCTCAGCCAGCATCTTCCTTATTCTTCTTATCCTGGGAGTATCTGTTCTAACAGCAACGTTGTTCCTGTGGATCTCATAAGTACAAGAGGCAGCAACTTTGAATGTCTCCCCGCCATCTGTGGATACCTCAACACTGCATATTCTGCATGAGCCGTATGGCGAAAGCCCTTCCAGGTGACAGAGTGTAGGGATATTTATGCCACAGAGCTTTGCCGCCTCCAGGATAGTCGTTCCTTTAGGCACGTCGATCTCCATACTATCGATCTCAGCAGTGACTGTAGAGATTGAAATGATCACAGACATAGTTTTATACTCCTTTTACTTGACTTCGATAGCCTCAAATTTACAGACTTCTATACATGAGCCGCACCTGGTACAAATGTCCGGATCAATTTTATGAGGTTCTTTTCTCTCACCTTCAATGGCCTCATGAGGACAGATATTGAAGCAGGCATGACAACCGGTACAGGTCTCTGGGTCAATAGAGTATGTAATGAGCGCAGTGCAGACACCGGCAGGACACTTTTTCTGTTCTACGTGTGCTTCATATTCGCCGCTGAAGTATTTCAGGGTTGAGAGAACCGGGTTGGGCGCAGATTTGCCAAGCCCGCAAAGTGAAGACTCCTTTACCACCCACGCAAGCTCTTCCAGAACTTCGAGAGATTCCATACTTCCTCGACCCTCAACAACGTCCGTCAGTATTTGGTGCATCCTTTTCAGCCCTTCCCGACAGGGAAGGCATTTTCCGCAGGACTCCTCTTTGAGGAATTTCACAAAGTATCTCGCCACGTCCACCATGCAAGTGCTCTCATCCATTACGATCATTCCGCCAGATCCCATCATTGAGCCTGCTTTGGTCAATTCCTCATAGTCAACCGGGAGATCCAGAAGCGATTCGGGGATGCAGCCTCCTGATGGGCCACCAGTCTGAACCGCTTTAAGAGCCTTACCGCCGGGAGCGCCGCCGCCGATATCAAAGACTATTTCCCTGAGAGAAATACCCATAGGCACTTCAACGAGGCCAGTATTGTTCACCTTGCCCACAAGCGAAAAGATTTTTGTGCCTTTACTAAGCTGCGTGCCTATCTCTGAATACCAGGAAGCCCCTTTATCCATGATAATGGACACATTAGCCCACGTCTCAACATTATTCAGGTTTGTCGGTTCACCCCATAGTCCGCTTTCTGTTGTGTGCAAATGCTGTTTATCTCGCGGCTCTCCCATTCTTCCCTCCAGAGAAGCTATCAGAGCCGTTGATTCACCGCAGATAAACGATCCGCCACCCCGCGCAATCTCCACATCAAAGCTGAAGCCACTGCCCAGTATATTCTCACCCAATAACCCCAGTTCTCGTGCCTGTCCAATAGCAATATCAGCATTTTCCCGGGCACGTGGATATTCATGACGGACATAGATATATCCCTCTTGAGCGCCAATAGCATAAGCCCCAATAATCATGCCCTCCAGAATTAAATGGGGATTACCTTCCAGAAGGGATCTATCCATATATGCGCCGGGGTCGCCTTCGTCGCAGTTGCAGACGATATACTTTACATCTCCATTTGCCTGACGGCAGCTTTCCCATTTTCTCCCTGTTGGGAAACCAGCTCCACCCCTGCCTCTTAAGCCGGAGCTTTTGACCTCACTTATTACTTCCTCTGGTTTCATTCCCGTCAGGACTTTTCCAAGACCTCCATAACCTCCACTGGCTATATAATCGCCGATCACTGTGGGATCTATGGAGCCGTTCTGACCAAAAATGATCCTTTTCTGAGCCTTGTAAAAGGGAATATCCTTCTCATAGGTAATCTTCTCACCAGATATAGGATCTTCGTACAAAAGAGATTCTATAGCCTTGCCCTCAATCAGTGTCTCTGAAACTATGGTGGCTATATCCTCTTCCTTCACTCCACAATATAAGATCCCATCGGGTCTAATAACCACAAGTGGACCACTCTCACAAAAACCATGACATCCACTAAACATCAGCCTTGTTTTATCATCCAGGTCATTTTTTCGCAGTTCTTCCTGAAAGGCCTTCTTTAATGCTTCGGACCCATAGGCACGGCAACCGGTTCCGCCGCAGAGGGTAACGGTCATTCTGAATTGGCTATTTTTCTTAACAATAGCTTCCTTCAATTCCTCAAGTTCAGATGCGTTTCTCAGTTTTTCCATATTCTAACTCCCGGATTTGACAAGAAGCTTCTTTGCCCTGGATGCGGATATTTTGCCGTAGTATTTGCCATCAACTACCATCACAGGTCCAATAGCACAAGCTCCAAGACAATTAGCCACTTTCAGGGTAAACTCACCATCCTCTGTTGTCTGATCAGGTTCGATTCCCAGAAGGTCGCTGACCTCAGCCAGAACCTTGTCTGCACCTCTAACATGACAGGCGGTGCCCATGCAAAACGTCACAATATGTCTTCCCTGTGGAGTAAGACTCAATGACCTGTAGAAAGTTACCACCCCATAGATCTGGGTGAGAGGAATGTCCATATTCTCGGCAACTCTTATGAGTACATCTGGGGGAAGATAGCCAACTTCTTCCTGTATATCCTGGAGTATAGAAATCAACGCCCACGGTTTCTGCCTATATCTGCTTGTAGCTATGTCAACTGTTTCGGCTTCCACAGCCGATGGCTTTTGTGCAGTTTCCTTCACGGAAATCGTACTGAGTTCCATTTCACACCCCCAAAATTCTATCCATATCTTCCTTATCTGCATCCATTACATAGGCAATACCGGAGACCTCAGAAGCCTCGCGCGTCAAGGCGAAAATATCATCCCTTGAGATATATTTCAGGGCAAATTTCCGCTCGCCAGCCATGAGTTGCTTTAATCCGGTGCTCAGACGGGTGTAGTAGTTATACATACCTATAGCGCCAGCAGGAACATTGTCAAAATCTGCCCCTAATTTCTTCTTCAAATCTGCAGCACCACCGAACACCTGCTCCAGAGTATCTCCATATTTGCTCAGGTCAGTTGGGAGGGATTTCCCTGCGGCAATTCTCTTACCAATAGTGTTAGCCACCATAGTAGCGGTCATGGTTCCTCTACCCATGCAGATAGCCTTAATATACGGCGCGCCCAAAGCCAGAGCCTTGAATATATGATCCTCGAGTGCGATGCCACCTGCTATGGCGCAGGAAGGTATGAACGCCCCTTTCTCATCAAGTTTCTTAAGACATCTGTATAGTAGACACTCAATCTGGACAGTGGGAATACCCCATTCATTCATCATTCGCCAGGGACTCATTCCAGTGCCACCGCCAGCGCCATCAACGGTAAGAAGATCGATCTTTGCGTCAGAGGCAAGCTTCACCGCCAGTGCAAGATCTCTGGGGCGGTAAGCTCCGGTTTTGAGAGTGACATATTTTGCTCCCAATCCTCTTAGCCTCTCTACTTCCTTATGGAATCCTTCCGCGTCAACCATTCCCAACCTTGAATGTCGCTCGAATTCCTTGAAGTCGCCATTCCTGAAATCATGCTGGACCACTTCGTCATTGGGATCGGGGTGAACTATGTAACCCCTGCTCTTTAGCTGTTGGGCCCTCTCCAGCGAAGGTAGTTTCACCTCGCCGCCGATGTCTTTAGCGCCTTGCCCCCATTTTAGCTCAATGGCTTCACAACCCAGTTTGTCAATAGCATACTCAGCTACACCCAGGCGTGTATCTTCCACATTCATCTGAACTACGATATTCCCTTTACCAGTAGCCCATTTTCTATAGGTATTAACTCGTCTTGCCAGTTCAGGGGAATTGACTACCTTCCCGTTTTTTATCTCACTATTCGGATCCATACCACAGACGTTTTCACCTACAACGACATTCGTACCGCAGAGCGCTGCGCCTATGGCCATTGAGTCCCAGTGGACCCTGGCAATCTCAGTTGAGCCTAAAGCGCCGGTGAAGAATGGAACACTCATCTGTATCTTGTCTTCTGCGCCTATCTCAGTAGAAACATCTACTGCACCGAAAAGGGCTTTGTCGGAATCCGCTTCAATTCCTACAGCCCCAACACAGGAACCGTGGATATTGAAATGGGAAAAGTCTGTAGGATAGTCTTTTTCTGAGCCAGCAGTGACTTTGGCGAATGGCTGCGGGTAAAGAATCTCCCTCCCTCTCAAGGCCGACCTGCCCACCTCGCAGGGGCCTAAGCATCCGTCTATACAGGTGACACAGATACCCGAGTATGGGGATCGCGAAACTCGGTTTCTGGTCAAGGTGGCTGCACTTGCGTTAGGTAAACTATAGGACATTTTCTCCTCCTGTCGATGTTCCTTGGGATTAACCTATGTAGCTCTATGAGCCTGATTACTATACATTCATGGACTCGGAGTTAATCAGATGGGTATTAGGAAACTTACTACCTATGTCGTCATATTATAATGGATGCCATTTATAAAGTCAAGCTTAATTTTAGTGACTATAAATTAACTTTAAATTAAGTTATACCTGTTTCAGTTAGAAACGATACCCATTGGCGTTGTAGTGGCGCACATGTGTGTGCGCCCGGTATCAGGGCTTTGGCGCATACGGACAGACACATAGGTCTGTCACTACAGTCTCATTTCTAGCCGAAACAGGTATTATACCGGTTCCGAATTCAAATGTATCATTAGCAGAACATACGAAAACCGTCGATTGAGTAGCCGCAGCCGTATCGAAACCAGGTTTTCGGACACACAATTTATGTTATTTTTGTTTCAGAATGGACGGCATAAATATGCGGTGGCGGGTATTCCGGTGCTTAATGGTAGGTATATTTCTATGGAAATACTTTTGCCAATTGCAAAACTCCAGTCAAAGCATTGGGCTAAAGACTTGGGGGACTTAATACCCAGACTGCCTGAACTGGCTTTTCACCAGTATTGCGCCAGGCGTCTGGAAGACTGGAATCTAAGTAGATGGAGTCGCCCTCTCTTAAAACATACGTCTCATTCTCAATATCCAGTTCCATTTCCCCACTTAAGATCAAGATGAATTCATCGCCCTTGTGGCTGAACAAATGACTGGGGATTTCACTATTCGGCTCAATTGTCACCAGCATCGGCTGCATTCTGCGGTTCTCGTTCGTGTTAACCAATGATTGACAATCAACAAGGTCATCCCTGATACCCGCCAGTAAGATTGACTGGCGCTGGCTCTTCGACTGGACGAACCTTTGAGGAATAGCATTATCCAGTGAGAGGAAGTGCCCTGGATCTACCTGCAATTCCTCCATGAGCATCAGAAGAGAGCCGACGGAAGGTGTGATGATGTTTCTTTCCAACTGCGAAATATAACTGGCAGTGACATTCAGCTTCTCTGCCAACTGATTCTGGGTCAGTCCTCTTTTCAGACGCAGCGCCTTTACTTTTCCACCCAGATCCAGTATCTCTTTCTTTGCCGCTTCATGGAACACTATATCATCACCCAGAACCTCAAACCTATGAGGTTTAAACATATCAGCCGAATGTCTGTTTTCGGCTTTAGTTACTCTGACGAGGAGCTGGCCGCTGGTGTGTGTGACCTCCAGGACTACCTGTGTGACATGCGATAGGTTTGCTTTAAAGCTGGACGTGTGAGCTTCCTTCTCTAATATCCAGTAGGCCACGGTATTCAGATCATATAATCTCGGACAAGCATACATAAAGAACCCATAGGCTCTGGTCTCACCACCCCATAGAGCCTGCATACCAGTCATACTATCAAAGACATATCTCGTACCTTCACCCTTTTTTTCCTCCAGATCATTCAGTATTTCTGTGAATTCGGAGACGTTCATTGGATTGTCAACTCTAATGGCATTTATGCCACTCCGCCGACTCCTGGACTCATAGAATTTGGTGAATGTAGGATCGTCACCACCCTTGCCTGATGTGAAGCAATCCAGAAGGGTGATATTCTCAGGATTGGGCAAAGCAGATAGCTTTTCTGACATTGTAGTAGGTGATCTGTTAAAACTCACGTATATAAAGTTGTGACCAGCTTCGAGGGAATGATGTTCGAATTTCTCCAGGAACAGCTCCACGTATGCCCCGGCGTCCGTTTCCCAAACCACATTATCGCCAATATGCAGTCCGCCCAAGAGGCCGTCCAGATATTCAATTCCTGTAGAGCATTCCGTATTTCCCATTGGTTTTCACCTCAGTTCCAATATGAGTATAAGAGTGTCTGCAAAATTATAGTATATTGTAGAACATGCCGATCCGGTTTCCAGTGCCTAATAGAGCAGTCGCTTTTGCCAAACTGATTTATTCTTCCCATGGGCGTTCCAAATTCTGCGCACAGAATAGCAGATAAGACTGACAAAGTCAAGCTGGAATTCTGCCGTCAGAATGTATGAACGCTTAATCAAAGGAAGCAGGATTTATTGGCGAGGGAAGAGGTGTTTTCACAGGCTGAAGCAGTAGTCCTTCTCAACCTGTGTCGGGAGACGACTACATGGTTTTACAGGAGAAGGGATTCTATATGATAATATGTGGCATGAATAACTGAAACTGATATTGAAAACTTATAGGGATTCTCAATCCTCAACGGCTGTATCAATCTAGACTTTTCCGTCGCAAAATCTTTTCAGGTAGTCCAGGCAGTGGTATAGTTGGTAATAGTTCTCCAGCAGCTCTGGTGTTTTGTGACAATCATCTGCCATTTTGCCCAATGTGTCCAGTGCATCCACTACCATACTCCTTGTCACTCCTTTAACCCTATCAGCTTTGGTCAAATGTCCACTTAGCGGAACCTGACCTTTCGAGTGACTTGAAAGTATAACTATTTTCTGGTCATGACATTTGTCTTCCGTGTCTATGCTGGCAGTTCTGCTCTTTTCGTCAGATACCATTCGAGTTACCTCTCTCTAAGACCTTATCTTAACTATTAGTTAATATTATCCAAAAATTATTAACTATAAATCATATAGATACCTGATCATACCATAGTAATCCAAGCTTGTCAAAGTTTAAATCGCGCACTCGCGCACGGAGGAGGCTGCCAAAGTAATCCAAGCTTGTCAAAACATCTGACGATTCACATTTGGGACATTTCACATCCTGTTCCATCATTCGCGCCTCAACATCAGCGGCTTATTAACACCGCCCAATGTCCCGTTCCCGGTGGCACTAGAGCAACTGTGCCGCCCCCTTCCAGTGCTTCTTCCTTTGTCCATTGGCTTTTGGGGATGTCTATCCATCTTGCGCGCAAATCCCCCGAACAACCGCTGAGATCGAGACTCACAGCGCCGCCGTCGGGGAAGTAAATGGCGTATTCCTTGCCGGGATTGGCTATAACGTAGGCTTCGTTTTCCTCTCGATTGGAGAGGAGGTCGTTGTGCGGCTCGCAGGTGAAAATATCCATGCTGTCTGTGAGCATCCTCATGCTCTTGATGTGTGCCTGCGCATTTTCATTCAAGCCCTGACCCGATGGAGGACGGTGCAGCCGACTGGAGGCTAAACCACCGAATATGTTCCGCCAGAAGCGCTCCAGCCCATCGCGTGTGCTGCCAAAGCGCCCGTCATCAGAGCCGTATATCTTGACGTTGTTGATGGGGCGGATGGGCGAAAGCTGGGCGCGGAACCTCTGGGCGTTGTCCCAGTGAGTTTGTCCTTTCTGGTGGTTGTTTTGCGAGATGTCGCAGAAAGGATAAATCTCCGGGTGATCCAGCGTCGCTTTGTGCTGGGCGTGGAAGACGTCCCAGGCATCCCACATCTCGGTGGTCTCCGCTGCGGTTCCTGCTTTCTCCGCCTTCTCCTTGATGTAGGTTGCCCAGTATTCTCCCCAGGCTGGCGTGACGCTCGTTTCGTTATCCATACAATAAAGAACATTGCCATGCTTGAGAGAGTATGAGAGGATTTTATCCACAAATTTCCGCTGGTATTTGAGGACCGTTCGCTGATTGTTTTCCGCCGGTATAGACCAGAAGAAGTTATTTCCGGTTCCAGTTGGGTGAGTTTTGACGACTTCAGGGAGGCCGGTTTCCTCCAGAGAATAAGTGCTGTTATTTACGGGGTTAAAGGGATTAACCGCCCAGATGTCGCGATAGTAATCGAAGGTAGCCCAGACCTCGATCTGCATAATGATGTCGCGTTCGGCAGTTAGCTCCAGGAAGGTGCTGAAACGATGCCAGAATTCCTCGTTCCACTGTTCCAGATCGTAGAGATCGCCCACCTTTTTGAAGGGCCAAACATCTCCCTCATCGCGGCAGCTCATGGTGCAGCGGACGTAGTTACCACCCACAGATTGCAATAGATCCAGATGCTCTCTGATGTTTGGGATCTGAAAGAGATTGTCCTCTACAGATCCGCCCATCATGAGGATGGGTTCTCCTTTATACTGCCAATAGCGTGGGTTTTCCTGATAGATCTGAATCCTGTTCTCACTCATATTTTCCTCCTCCATGGGGTTGTCGGTTGGCGCGCCTGCAATAGTAAACGAATAAAAGATCAGACAAACAAGTGCAATCCGAATAACGTTCATCAATTTTCCTTCCATAAGCAAATCGAGGTTGGCAATTATCCTCTTGATCACCCCCATCCTAACCTTCCCCCGTCAAGGGTGAAGGAACTGGTAGTTCTCGCGGCTACTGCCCTCTGATCAAGAAACAGATACTCTTGGTCAAGTCCCGAATCCCTTCCACCTTGACGGGGGAAGGTTAGGATGGGGGTGATCTAAAATTATAAAGTAGCAACATTATTAGCCACAGATTTTCACGGATTTTCACGGATGTTAGCCATCGCACGCTCGAATTTGGAGCGCGACTCTGGTTGCAGACCATAGCTTTGCAGTATTCCGTCCAGCGCGCGCAGGTCATCAAGTGTACCATCTTCTTCCAATTCGATCTCTATTTCATAGCTCCGGCTGGTCTGCCCGGACGACATCATCATATCCACAGCGTCCAGGGACATTACACCGACGAAACGCTGAGACTGGTATACTTTCCGCAGCGTGCGGTGTTGACGTATGACGAACAGCTCAGCGAGAAGTTTTGAGCAGGAAAGGGAGGTTATGAAATCGCGTGTTGGATCATCAGGCCATTGATCCGGCGTCGTACCGGGCTGGACAGCCATTTCGTGTTCCTCACGCTGGTGAATCGCTCCGTCAGCGCCGCCTAAGCCCTTCAGAGTCACCACCCACTGATCGCTTTTTTTGCGTATCCTGCAAGCATAGCCGCTTCGCAGTATGTCGCCATCAGCGGTATCCATATAATGGTCGGTCAGATGATGATCTCCCGACTTTTCCAGACGGTATTCGCCTGGCGCATCCACCTTCAGAAGCCGGGTGAATTGCGCTTCGGATGCTGCATATTTAGATTCGATCTCCAAAATAATATTCCCCTTTAGCAGGAAACGCCGGGTATTCCTGCCTCAAAACCATCCACGCTTCCTGAAAAAGCGCAGCATAGCAAGGACAACTGCTATCATCAAACCGTGTATTATGAAGTATGCCGGCCGCCATCTGAGTTCCGGCATGAATTCAAAATTCATACCGTAGACACCAACAATGAATGTCAAGGGAATGAATATCGTCGCAAAGATAGTAAGAACTTTCATGACCTCATTGGTGCTGTTCGTGGTCAGAGATAGATATACATTGAGTATTTCAGACAAAATATCCCTGTAGCTTTCGATTATGTCCGCGATCTGTATTGTGTGATCGTAGACATCTCTGAGGTATAATCTGGTCGTATCAGCGATAAGATTGAGTTCCTCGCGCTGTAAGCCACTTACCACCTCGCGCATGGGCCAGACGGAACTTCTGATAAGGAACAGTTCACGTTTTGTCTTCCGAATCCTTCTAACTATTCCGGCGGATGGCTTCTTCTGAAGTTCCTCCTCGATAGATTCGATCTGAGCCTCAATAGACTCCATCGTAGGGAAATATTGATCCACTGCCATGTCGATCAGCGCATAGGCCAGATAATCCGCCCCCATTTTCCTTATCCTTCCTCTATTTTCCTCTATCCGCCGACGTACAGGCTCGAACGTGTCACCCACATCATGGATCGTCATGACGAAGTTTGTCCCCAGGAAGATGTTGACCTGCTTCATATCCACAGATGGCGCGGATTCGAGTCCTTGCGGAAGCCTGACCGTTATAAATACGTGATCGTCGAAATCCTCCACTTTTGGACGCTGATCTGAATCCATAACATCCTCAAGCGCCAATGGATGAAAGCCGAACTTTTCTCCGATATTCGTGAGCAATTCCGCGTCCGGTTCCCCGACTATCCTTATCCATGTCACGTCCCTATTGCCTATGCGATTGAAACATTCATCCATTGATTCGGCCTGTCTTTCCTCGTATTCGTCCTGCGAGTAGCTGATGAGAATTATTTCAACATCCTCACGAGGAACCTCTTTAGGTATGAGGGAGCCGGGCGGCGCTCCCGGTGGGGAATATCTTTTTGCAAATCGTGACATTGGACTACCCCCTTTCTATCTGCCGGTTAAGTGACTGGACAGAATTAAACACGAATTAAACAAATGGCACGAATAATGCCCAATTTCATCTGGAAATGAGACTCATTTGCGCCGTTGGGTGGTTGCTGTAGTGGCGCACCTGCGTGTGCGCCTTGTATGTTGATAGCGGCGATCCGGGACAGACACATAGGTCTGTCCCTACATTGTCATTCCCAACTGAAACAGGTATAATCCGTGGAATTCGTCCCATTCGTGTCATTCGTGATTTTCAGATGATATGAAATCCATTTTGTCCAACTACTTATCTTCCGTTCTGGATAGCAAAATCTATAGTTCGATCTTACATGAAGACATATCAATTTGCAAGAAGAATCGGATTTCCTTTGAAGAAAAAGCCGATATGCGTTAGAATACCTCAACTCAGGCGGAGGTGTATCCAGATGATCAGAGAAATAACGGGTGAACGTGAGTTAAGAGAGAGCGTGAGGGTCATACGGGATTCGTTTATTACGGTGGCAACCGAACTCAGCCTCGACGAAGATAATTGTCCCACAAATCCTGCTTTCATCAGCCTGGCATCGCTGAAGGCTTTGAAAGAAAGAGGGATACGAATGTTCGGATTGCTCCACGATGGCAGGCAAGTTGGCTTTGTGGCTATAGAAAAAGCAGGTGATACGCTCTACTATATGGAGAAATTGTCTGTTCTCCTTGAATACAGGCACAGAGGTTTTGGGAAGATGCTGATGGATTTTGTATTTGAATATGTAAGAGGGGAAAATGGGGAGAAAGTCTCTATTGGTATCATAAATGAGAACAGCACTCTAAAAACATGGTATGAAGCCTATGGCTTTGTGGAGGCAGGTACCCGACGGTTTGAGCGCCTACCTTTTGTCGTCTGCTTTATGGAAAAGAAGGTGAATTGAGCATTCCTGAATCGACAATTGAACCGTCATCTGCTACCTACATTTTCTTCAATTCCTCTATCTGTTTCACGTAGAATTTCTCCGCCTGTGCCAGATGATTCATAACTTCCTCGATGCTCCACTTGTCCTCACCCGGCTGCGTTGCGAATAGCTCATCGGATAAGCCCACAAGCTCACTTGCCACCCGGCCGCGAAGACTGTAAAGCTCCCCGATCAGTCTGTCAATTTCGCGCCATCTTACAGCCGCTTTCCAGACAGGCTCGATGGATCTGCGAGTCCTTATGATCTGCCCCAGATGTATGGCTTCATGGTCGATCATACGGTACAGCCATTTTCTTATAGTCCAGTAGCCATCATCGGCGGTTATGTCCAGATCCTCGTCATTAAGGTGAGAAAGCCGTTCCAGCCATTCCTCACGGAGTTTATTAAGCCTGCTCAATGCCTCTTTAACCTGTTTATCCATTATTCCTCCTCGCCTTTCTGCCCGAATAGACGTCATGAATGCTGAGTTTCTGATTGCTGATAGCCCGTATGCTATAAGAGTTCATCTTCTGTGTCAAGTGGAAAGTAACGACGAGAGGTACGCAAGGCAGTTTTCAGGAAGGTGGATTATTTACTTGAGCAGGGGATGCTGTCCAACTCTTTGCTGATTGGCTAGTGTTGCCTGGTTTGACAATGTTAAATTAGCTTGGCTGTGTCACATTTATCTGAGCAGTAAGATTCTATCCTGGTTTCCTACATCGGATTTCCGGAATGCCAACTTAGAAAGCTGGGCTACGATTTGTAAGGCAATAAAATTGATAGCTGAATAAGGCATGATTCTTGAATCCAGCTATTCCTCTTGTGGCGTAGGAGATGGTTCGCTGACCTGTTCAAAGACTACCTTAAGCTCATTGGAATGGATCACACCGTTAGCCGATGCTTTAATCGCATTGAGTAGATTCCATTGCCTACTGCTTAGAGACAGGATTGAGAAATGCTCATCCCAAATACGCCAGAACCACTCCATCAGGCGATCGTATTCATCCCCGGTTATCAGATAATTGCCAACCCAGCCACCATTGGTTTCAAGCCATCCGCGCCAGGCCTTTAGTGCCTTTTCATGCGGAATTCCACGCACAGTACAGATCATGAGATCCAGCATGTAAGCCAGCCCTGTAACATTAGTATCTTTGCCCGCAGTAGCCAGGACTAACAGATTTTTGTTAAGTTCCGCAGATTCCCGCAGATACATTGGTCTCCCGGACAGGATATAATATTCAATGAGGAGCGCAAGATCCATCCGATAATTCCTGTCTCTCATTTTCCCCGCATCCCCCGCGGATTCCAGAGATGTTCTTTCCTTTTTAATTTTGTCCGCAAGAGACAACTCTGGCCATAATATGGTAACGCGTGCCTCAAATTGTTCATCAGTAAGAATATCAACCGTCCCCCTGATCTCAAGTCCTTTAGGGAAAGCCCCAACCTCACCAATCTGCGCCTTAATTTCGACTCCGTCGTGCCAAATCTCTACCTTCTCTCGGAAGGCCAGGAAGCAATCCGCTCCAGGGATCAGAACCGTCCGATCCAGTATACAATCCATGAACTTAATATGTGCTCCTTGTCCAACCTGGATCGTCACATTCTTAAGATCACTGTTCTCAAAAATAATGAGCTGTGGTGACACAAACCGGGTAAATGTTACGTCCCGCCAGATGCCACGATTGATCTTAATGCCCTTGTATTGGGTATAGCGAACGTTATCCGGATCGACGAAAGAACACTCACTGAAGGTGCAGTTCTCCCATATTCTTTGAAGTGCAGAATCCCCAAACTGACATGATTGGAATACTGTGTCTCCCGCGATGAATTTTCTCGGATTGTCGCCAAACCCGGAGAGATCAGCATATTTAAGCCTAGCGCCCCGCAGATCCACTGTCCGAATCGGCGCGCGTATAGCCACTTCAACCATCCGATTCCCGAAGTGATTTTTCGATTCCGTGAAGAGACCCAGATTAAACGTCCAGTCCAGAAACATGCCAACCATTATGAGAGTGGCTATTCCCGCAGTCACCACCGTAACGCTCATCAGAATTCCCCCGGTAAGGGAGATGACATTTGATAAAAAATGCCGTATCTCTGTCCAGGCAATTTGCTGACGCTTCCCAAGTCGGTATCGGAACGCTGTCAGGCTAAAACTGAGCAATGCGGCAAGCCCAAATCCGTGGAGAATTGAGAAAACAATAATGGAGCTTCCGGAGGCAACGCACAACAGCAAAAAGCTCCACGCCAGCATCGGGCTTAAGGGAAAAGTCTCCAGCAAAACGAATGAAATTATCAACCACAGACCTATCAACAACGGAAAATTTATTAGCTTGGGTATCAGGTATTTTGAATCGACGGCAGAGCGGTCCATGGAACGTTTGTAAATGGAACGAATTCTTCTTTCGGACCACCGGCTTACTCTACGCTTGATCAAGTGGTCCATATTTCCCTTGAATAGCAGATATGTTAAAAGCTCCAATTTCCGCACAAAAAGACTTCTAGGAATAAGATCGGAAATAAAAGGATAAGTCCCGAAGGTTTCGACTATGCGATCATGATATGGGAAATGACACAGCACAATTTCATTCACAGCCTCCACAAGATTTTCCCTGTAGATCATGGACAACTGCTGCACTGACTGATCGCCTCTAAGCCGATTAATCACAAAATGAAGTTTCGGCTTTTTCCCTAACTCGGGATCGGTAAAGGTCTCTTCCAGGTGGTTAAGAAGGAATATAGCACCTGAAAAAGTGACAATGTCTGGCTCGTTGACAATAATGGTGTGGTCAGAAACAGTTGCGCCTGCTGTCGTTAGAAGATCCAGGCCGCAGAAGCAGTCAAGAACAACACATGCGATGTCAAAGCGCTCTGCCAGTTCCATGATTTTGCTGCGAAGGTCTTCTACAAAATCTGGTAATGTCGTCCCTTGTGGTGGAGTCCATGCTGACTCATCTGGACTCGAAGCTGGCATGAGGTAGAATCCCGGCTTAACCTCGATCAGCAGTCTGGGCCGATTACCCACCATAGGTTCATCCCGCAGAAGACGGGTCAGGGTAAAGTTCTTATGGGGATTTCTCGTCCATCGCGAAAACAGGCTTGAGGCACCTCTATTACTCAAGTCGAGATCGATGAGAAGAACTTTATTGCGGGATTTAGCCACAATGTTTGCGAAGTTAACCGCGATTGTAGTCTTACCGCATCCCCCTTTACCGCTGGTGAAAGCTATGATCGGTAATGCTGGTCGTCCAGAAGTTCCGGAAGCTGGGCTGTTTTCAGTTTGTTTCTCCGGATCTTGCTGCATTATAAACCTCGTTATGTTGTCTTATGTTTTCACGTTGATACTGCCAAATAAACATAGCCCGACTGATCAGATCATAGACGATGTATAAGCCAATCACAACCAATGAAAAGCAACAGACGCTTAAGTAAGTAAGGAAATATGTTTTTCCTCCAGCATCTTTCGCTATGAGTATTATTGTTACAAATATGATGACAGCGAACCCGCCTATGCCATATCTAAGTATTCGAGTTATGGGATGCTGTTTCCATGGTCTATAAACAAGATCGTCCAATACGCGAACCCCCTCCAGTATACTTCCATCGGAAAGAGTATTTCCTGTCTGTAATCTTTTATTGTAAAGAATATCTTGATCAGCCATATTTCAACCCCCCTTGGTCACCTTTCAGCAGTCCACAGTCTTCTTTTTTACATCGGAGGTGCCTAACAGTTAATCAATCAACGCACAATTGAATCTGGAAACAAATGAAATCGAAATCCATGAAACATACAAAGAAAACGCTGTCAAATTATGCCAGTATTATCACCATTATACCACGAATCCCACATCATATCAAGGAAAAGATGATGTCTCGTCTCCAAGCATAAAGTTTTCGTCCATAATCTGACGTAATGGCATGATGGAATGCTTCATTTTAACCAGATCCAGTAAGTTCATCGCGATCACTCGATCTCAAGAACCTGATCCAGATTATCCATCACCTTCTGGAACGCTTCCACATACAGGCCCATCAGTTCCAGATTATTGGGCGGGTTGATGCCGAAGACGTAGCAGTGCGAGTCAATGAACGCGCTGGATTTCGGATAATCACCCTTGTTATACTCCACTTTAGAGCCGTGACATCGCCAGGGGCATCCCTTGCCATATCCGACCCCCGCCTGGAATATTTCCTGCTCCGGAACGGGCAGCCGCTGCCATTGTCCTGTTGACACACCTTCAGCGCCCAGCGCTTTCTGTACCTTCTCGCGCAGTATCCTGGGTGATACGCCCATCCCCAATTCATCAGGCTTAAATCCTATGACGTAGTTGTAATAGACAGGCTCGCACTCCTCCGGAATGAAGGGCGTTCCGATACCCTTTATCTTTCCCAGATGTTCAGTAAGAAAATCGCAGTTCTTGATACGGAGGGCGTTGTTTTTATCCAAACGCTTGAGTTGGCTGCGGGTAAACGCCTGACCGAATGGCTCACCTCTATACATCCAGCCCAATCCGTAGGCGTTGTATTCCTGCTCTTCGCGCTCCCTTCCGGGAGTTACCAGTTCTCCGAAATACTCCAGCAGCGCGGCGCGCTTATATACAAGCTCGTCGTCAGTCATGAACAACCCGCCCTGACTCCCTGAACTGAGCACCTTCGACCTCTGGGTGCTGGTTCCAGCAGCGTCACCCATAGAGCCGCACAATCGCCCCTTATATCGCGCTCCATGAGCCTGCGCCACGTCCTCAATGACCGCCAGATTATGCTTCTTAGCTATCTCCAGCAGCGGGTCCATATCTGCGGGTATACCGTGAATATGCACAGGCATAATGGCCTTTGTATTCTCGGATATTGCCGATTCGATCTGCGTCACATCTATGCAGAACGTCCTGGGATCTATGTCCACGAAAACCGGGATGGCGTTATGATGCAGCACCGCCGCCGCACTCGCCCAAAAGGTGAACGCCGGAACGATAACTTCGTCGCCCGGCTCTATCCCCAGTCCCGCCACGCACATATGCAGCGCAGCCGTCCCGCTGTTCACGGGGATACAGTATTTCATCCCCATATACTCAGCCCATTCCTTCGCAAGACCCTCCGATTGAATATTCTGCTGTGCCTGAATATCAGCGACAGATAATACCTCCATAACAGCCTGTCGATCCGCTTCCGTAACCTCAGGCCAGGACTTTATCATTCCCGAAGGTATAGTCCGATTTCCACCGTTTATAGCCAATTTTTCCGACATCTAAAGTCCTCCTCTTCCAGACTAGTAATCAGTTATGATCAAATTAGCAGCAACAACAGGTTGATCTATTATACACAGATCGGTGGAGCAAGTCGAGGAAATTCCAGAATTTAGTTGACGATAGAGACTGAGTCTGGTATTCTAGTCAAAGCGTGAAGGAATACTTGCCTGACTTTCTTATTGTCACTAAAGCGAACCGTTGACTCGAATTCCGCAGCAAATCAGACCAAACAGATAAGGAAGAAACTCACAGGAGGAGTGAAAAAATGAGCGATAAAGAAGACAGACTGGAAGAGTTGACTGGAAAGACCATCATGGTGTTCTGCGCCCATGCCGACGATGACATCAGCATCACCGGGACGCTGGCAAAGCTGGTGAAAAACGGCAATAATGTCACTATAGTGATGTATACTAACGGCAACAAAGGATCTCATGATCTGGAGATGACCAGCGAGAGGTTAGCCAGAATCAGAAAGAAAGAGGAAGAGGAGGCCTGCGCGGTCATCGGAATAAAGCCGGAGAGCATTATATGGATGGGATACGACGACGGTGAACTGGAGTATGCCAACGCCAAGATTCTGTGCGGGAAAGCCGCCAGATTGATCCGCAAATACAGGCCGGATTTCGTGTTCTGCTTCGATCCCGGCAGGCAGTATGAGCAGTGGCACAAGACAGATCATAGAACTGCCGCGTTCAACACCGTTGATGGCGCAAGAGCGGCAGCATACCATCTCTACTATCCTGAACATTTGCTCTATGAGGGCTTAAAGCCTTTCAGGGTGCGGGAGTTTTTCTACTTCGGCAGTCGTGAGCCGAACTACGAAGTTGACATATCGGACGCCATCGAACTGAAACTCCTGGCTCGCTCAAAGCACGTAAGCCAGCATGGCGCCGCTCACAGTAAGTATTCACCCACTATGACTGAGGAGGAGCAGCAGGAGCTAAGGAAGAGAATAGAGGAAGCAAAAGGCAAGAAGCACGTAGAGAATTTCAGACGAGGGGGCACGTCGTACTGAAATCCTGGTTATTATACCATTTCCATTTTATCACTGTGTATTACAGGCGGAACTGGAAAGATATTGCTGACGAATTCAGATCCGCCTGATCACCCCCATCCCAGCCTTCCCCCGTCAAGGGTGAAGGAGCAGAAATGCTTGCCACCGTTGACTTTAAGCCCCTTCCCCCTTGACGGGGGAAGGCTGGGATGGGGGTGATCTGAAGAAGGCAGAATCAACCGACCGACTACTTTGAGGCAGCATCCTCATATACAGAAATCTCCCAACAGCTTTTCCAAGCAAAGAGATGTCGGGTCGCCGACTACGAGGAAAAGGATATGAAAGATCAATTGCTCAATGCAAGTGAAAAAGTCGTAGATACAATACGGCAGTGCCATCGAACGGTGGGTTAAGGGTGACTATAGAATCACCATAAACACGCTCCCCCGGAATTGTCTCACCGGTTGCAGGACTGAACCACTCCGAAGAGAACTCTCGCCCTGTAAGACCCTCCAGATTTACAGTAAATGGACCGCTCTCCGGCTGGTAAATCAAATACTCCAAGCCACGATCTGCCAGACAGTATCCCGTCGAGGCCAGTTCATTGCGGGGAATCATATTCGCCAGATTATTTTCTTCTCTCATTCCTCCGTTCATGCTTTCGGCGAAACGGAGTGTATAACCCATATTCACACGCACAGCTTCTGTTTCGCTGATCCAGTCTCCAGTCCACTTGAGATCACGCTCTATAACTTTGTCTCCTATGCTTGTGGCTCCGTAGAGATCCATGAAGGCGGTGTTAAGCCCGCGCGTGAAGCTCTTCCACACCCATTTCTGGAACTCCTTCGGCCATATATGATCAACATCCGCGATAATGACCTTGCTGCCATCCGCTGCCGGCGGATTATCTTTGTACCCGTCTTTTCCAGTGGGAGAGATCCAATCGGCTGGGCTGTTGAAAAGTGCGTCATTCTCTATAGGAGCGCCGGTCATACCAACGGGATGCTGTTTTGGCTTGCTGTTTTCGTACTCATGGATGAAGTTGATTATATGGTAATTCCATTCCACAGAGCCAGTATGGAGTTCATTGCCTATTTCCCAGAGCACGTTGTTGAGATCATTCAGCGTGTCGATAGATTTTCTGACGTAGGCTTCTTGCAGATTCGTTATCTCTTTTGGGACAGTCAAGGTATGGACTTCCGTTCCATTACCATCGTTATTCAGATCGCCGTCTATTCCATTGATATTATTAGCCTTATTAAATGGATGTCCCTGCCAGGGATTACCCAACTGCCCTTTGCTTTCCACGCTCCACCCCTCGAAGAGCATTACTGAGACATATATGCCGCGTTCCTGAGCGGCAGCGACGTTAGCTCTCAAAAGGTCAAAGTATGCCTGATTGAGCTTGGCGACATCAAACTTTGGCTTGCCATCCAGAGCGTCTCCAGGTCCCGTCCGTTGGTAAGGCGATGGATCGACTGATACCTTACTTGCCGACCAGGGATCCCAGGCTGCCTGTTCCCACGCCCACATGCGTATGAAATTGTGGTTATACTTCTGTAGCAAATCCAGATACTCGTCGAAATCTACTTCCGGATAGACACCGTTATTCTGAAGATTGTTCCAGGTATGAAAACCAGTGAGGTAAATGGCTTTACCCGATCCATCTGTGAAATAGCGCGGATTGGCCGGATGAACTGTCAGCGGCTTTAGCATTCGATTCTCCTTATCGCTGTTTGCCCGTTCGGGATTGAGTATGATTACAAATCCAAAGCAAAACAGAAAGCACAGTATATGTCTGGTTTTCAGTTGTTATACCTCCTTTGATCTTTGAATTAGCCACAGATTAGCACAGATTTTCACAGAACCCAACCACTAATTGCACGAATTATAATGAATTTTCTATCTTCATAATTCGTGTAATTAGTGTAATTCAGGGAATCCTAAAACAGAGACTTCCGAACATTCTTTTCCTGGATTTCGGGTCAGCGCAGACCTAATATTTGCCTCTGAATAGTTGCCCAACAGCAATTCTGCCATGATAATAATATACCTCTTTTTCGTCCCCACGTAAAGAGAAAAAGCTGAACGAAGCTATCTTTTTGTTTCATTATCACTTAGATCATGCTATAATTCAGGATATGTTCACGAACATACGAACATACGAGGACGCTGTTTCAAAGTAGTCGGTGACATAGAATCATGGACTGTGGAAAACTTCGTTGAAGGAGTTATTTGCATGTTAGGTATCGGAACACATGCTGGTATATCTTCAGCCGGCGATGAAGATGAATATACGGGCATGACAGAGGAAGAGGCGAGTGCAAATCCAGATGTTTTGATGGGTGAATTCCCTTTCATGCTCTTAGGAATAGCGCAGGCTTCAGGTAAAACTGAGGGTTCTGTGAAACTATTCATTGATGAAAACTCTCATAAAATTCTAGGTGCGCGAATCAGAGGATTTTACGCTAAAAAGCTTATTGGAGTTATCAATCTGGCCATGAGGACAGACGCAAAGGTAGGTGATTTGTCTGACCTGGTGTATGTGCATCCTACCATGCCGGAAGCTATAGGTGAAGCGGCTGAATCTGCACTGGATAATGCCATTCATCTGATACCCGGAAAACTATCCACACCTGAGGAAGTGAGCGAGTATGATGTCGCAGTTATTGGCTCTGGCCCAGCAGGTTATGTTGCGGCAATACGGGCAGCTCAATTAGGGAAGAAAGTGGCAGTAATTGAGAGAGACAGGCTTGGCGGCACCTGTTTGATCAGAGGCTGTATCCCTACAAAGACAGTATTGGAGGCGGTAAGATCAGCAGAGGACATACCTTTACCTGAGATTAGAGCGCGCGTGGAGAAAATTATCAGCAACCTGGAAAGTGGTGTTGGGCGCTTACTTAGAGCCAATGGAGTTACACTCATTAAAGGCGAATTTGATATATCAAGGAGCGACCTGACGGGAGACTTAATGGAACTGAGAGTGGGTGAAAGGAACGTAAGTGCAAAGAACGTTATACTCGCCACTGGCTCAGAGCCAGTATCCCTACCAGGACTTGAGATAGATCACGAAAATATCATAGATAGCACCGATGCGCTGAAACTGGAGATCCCCGACGAGTTGACTATAGTGGGGGCTGGAGCAACGGGTCTGGAATTCGCTATCATATATAAAGCTCTAGGCTGTAAGAAAGTAAATGTCGTGGAAAAGACAGAGCAGGTATGCCCTGGCGTGTTGGATAGGGATATGGCCAGGATATTACAGAAGAAAATCGAAAACAGGGGCATAACTTTCCAATTGGGAAAGGGATTTGATGCTGCAAATATCCCTGAAGGTAAGGTTCTGATCGCTGTAGGCAGATCGCTCAATACTCAGGGATTTGCGGGGGAGAATATAGCTCTAAACGAAAGAGGATCGATCGAAGTTAATGATCGATACCAAACGAAGCTCAGTAATGGCAACTACGCAGAGAACCTTTTTGCCATAGGTGATATTGTTGGTCAGCAGTGGCTTGCCCACAAGGGATCTAAGGAAGGCAAAACTGCGGCGGAGGCGGCATCCGGGCTGGAAACTCATCCTGTGAATTACGACCAGATCCCATCTGTGATCTTCACCATACCCGAAATAGCCACCGTAGGAATAACCGAGGAAGCGGCCAGAGAGTCGGGGAAAAATGTAGAGGCCAAATATCTACAGACCTCAGATAAAGAGAACATATTTAAGGTTGTTCTCGATGCTGGAAATCGGGTATTGGGAGTTACTATTATAGGCCCATCCGCGCCCTATGCCATCGCCGAAATGACTTTAGCTCTCAGGATGGGCGCGACACTGGGACAGCTTATGGAGGAAGGGCTGACTCTGGCGTCTGCTGAAGAAACACAGCTATCAGAATGGGCGGAAAAGCAGGCTTTGGATACCGCACTCACAGAAACTCACCGTGAAGCAGGCGCTGAAATGAGTGATTTTCATGGCTGGTGGGTGCCTATGCGCTATACTGATTCATACGAAGAAGTTTTTGCCTTAAGAAATAATGCCGCTGTATGGGATATTGGCTACATGGCCGTTCTGGAAGTTTCTGGCAGAGACGCAGAATCATTCCTTCAGTTTCTAACCACTAACGATATTACCAGATTAAAAGTTGGGCAGGCTCAATATTCCTTCTTCCTGGATGAGAAGGCAAGGCCACTGGATGACGTACTGATCTGTAGGCTCTGGGGACGTCGTTACCTCATTGTGATCAACGCTGCCAACAGAGAGAAGATCAAGAGATGGATATTCTCGATACTGGATACTGGATACTGGATGCTGGATGCTGGAGTTCGGGATCTGAAGCACAAATTGAGGGATCTGAAGATCATCGATCTTTATGATTGCCCTGAGGAAGATAAAAGAGTTACCTTATTTAGCCTTCAAGGACCTGAAGCGGAGAATATCCTGAAAGAATTGACGAGTTTTGATTTGGATACATTGGAGTATTTCCACTGCAAAAAGATGAAATTAGCAGGCAAGCGGATGTTGGTGCAGCGAGGCGGATATAGCGGGGAAGATGGATTCGAGATCTTTGCTCCCGCCAAATATGCCGTAGACCTGTGGCGGAGAATAATGGAGTCAGGAAAACGGTTTGGGCTTAAACCTGCCGGTCTGATCGCACGGGATATTGCCCGTCAGGAGGCCTGTCTCCCTTTGTATGGAAACGAATGGCCGGAGATCGATCCTTATAATGACGACCTCTCTGAACCACCGCTTTACATTACACCTTACGAAGCGGGATATGGCTGGGCTGTGAAAGCTGATAAAGGTGAGTTTATCGGAAGGGAAGCCTACGTAAAGCATTTGAGTAATATTAAGCAGGGAAGAACAGAGAGATATACTCAGGTGGCAATTGAGCTTGAGGGAAGATGGACTGCCTACCAAAATTACAAAGTTTTTGCGGAAGATCAGGAGGCAGGTCTGGCTACCAGTGGGAAATTCTCCCAATACCTGGGCAAATCCGCCTGGCTGGCCTATGTTAAGAAAGAAGCAGCGGAACCAGGCCAGGTGGTTGAGATAGAGATCGGGAAGGAGCGCGTTGCCGGAAAAATCGTGCCCAAGCCTGTTGTCAACAACATCATATATCCCCGTTCCGGTGACACGAAAGAAAACGCGAAGTATTATATCACCATTACTCCGGAACAGGTTGATGATATGCTGCATAAGACTATCGGTGCGGATTCCATTGATGCGCTTTGCAGTGAGCTACATGCTACAGGCTATGCGTCACAGGGATTCGGCTTGTCGCCTGGCTTGAGTCGGCGCAAAAATTACCAGTATCACGCTCGTCTGGCAAGGATGAATTATAGCCCAAAAGAATATTCCTCGTTTTTAGGCGCTGGCAGCTACGACTATAAGATACCCGATGTGGTGGATTGGGCGGCATCTCTAAGGGGGATTTACACACCATACACGCCATATCAGGCTGAGGTTGCTCAGGGGCTTCTGAGATTCTTCTATATATACCAGTCACAGATTTGTCAGTTGACGGGTATGGAGGTAGCCAATGCCTCTCTTTATGACGGCGCTACTGCTCTAGCCGAAGCCGCGTTTATGAGCGCCCGTATTACCAGCACGCCGGATAAGACACGAAGCGTGTTTCTGGTGGCAAATCCACTGCACCCTTTCTACTATCAGGTACTTGAGACGTATGCCAGGGATGTAGGATGCAAGGTAATGCAGATTCCCTTCGATGAGGGAAAAGGAACCATTGCTCTTGACGCTTTACAGGAACAGGTAAACGAAGATGTTTCCTGCATTATCGTTCAGCAGCCGAATTTCTTCGGCCAGATAGAGAATGGCCTGCAAAAAGTGTCGGAAATTGCTCGTGATTCGGGAGCTTTATTCATCAGTTGCACCACTGATCCACACTCCCTTGAGATACTGGAAGCGCCTGCCTATTATGGCGCAGATATTGCTGTGGGGGAAGCTCAAGCGTTCGGCAATCCTGTTAATTGTGGCGGCCCAAACCTGGGATTCATGGCGACGTCCAGGCAATATATAAGCGAAGTTCCCGGCAGAATCGTCGGTCGTATAGAGACTGATGGTGAAGAGACATTTTGTCTTACCCGACAGACGCGGGAACAGCACATAACGAGGTTCAGAGCGAAATCGAATATATGTTCCAATACTGCTCTTTGTGCAACGCGTGCTGCGCTGTATATGCTGGCTCAAGGGAGGACAGGTTTGCACGAGATCAATAGCGCAGCCTTGATCATGAAAGAATCTTTCCTGAACCAATTACTGGCCATCCCGGGCTTTGATCTGGCTTTTGGTGGGAATTCCTTCAATGAGGTTACGGTACGAGTCCCAATCGATCCAGATGTGATAAACAAGGAACTTCTCAAGCGCAATTCTTTGGGAGCGTTGAATCTAAACGATCATCACTCATTACTCATCACTCGTCACTCATCGCTCATAAATTGTATGCTGTTCTCATTTACTGATCGCACTACCGAGGCTGACATCGAGCACCTGGTGGACGCTTTGATGGACATTGTTAAGGCTTCCAGAGATGGGCGCGAAAAAGTGCTCAGGTGTCGTGAGGAGTTTGCCGGGGAGATCGAGCATTCTCCTAAAGGGATCCAACGCACTATGTCTCTCAACCTTCCTCAGTATTCAGAATCCGATGTGCTCAAGTTTGCTAAAGATATGGCTGATCTGAATATAGATATAGATGCCCCGCTGTATCCTCTGGGTTCCTGCACCATGAAGTATAATCCCAAACTTAATGAGAAGATCGCCGCTCTGGAAGGCTTTTCACGCGTCCATCCATTAGCTCCCGACTGCGCAAAGCAGGGAACGCTAAAAATCGCTTACGATTTCTCTCAATACCTGTGTCAGGTAACAGGTATGGATGCGGTTACTTTGCAGCCTGAAGCAGGCGCGCATGGGGAGCTTACCGGTCTAAAAGTCATACGCGCAGCCAATATAGCCAATAGTAAGCCTATGCGAAACCTGATAATTACCTCAGATTCTTCACATGGCACAAATCCTGCCTCTACAGCTATGGCTGGAATGGAGATTCTGGAAATTCCGTCTGATAAGCATGGCATGATCGATGTTGAGGTATTCAGAAAGGCAGTTGAGGATAACGAAGACAGGTTCGCCGGGTGCATGTTGACTATTCCCAATACACTGGGGATATTTGAGTCTGGTATACCCATTATCTGCCAGATCACTCATGAGCATGGCGGTTATGTCTATATGGATGGCGCCAACTTTAACGCTCTTATAGGCCAGGTGAGAGTGAGAGACCTGGGTATTGATGTCATGCACTTCAACTTGCACAAGACTTTCAGCACACCGCATGGCGGTGGAGGCCCCGGCGCCGGACCGATAGCTGTAACAGCAGAACTTGAGCCATACTTACCCATACCGAGGGTAGAATACGATAAAGAACGCGATCAGTATTGGCTTGATTATAGCAGCCATCCGCATAGTGTGGGCAAGGTAAGCAGCTTCTTTGGGCCTTATGGCGTGGTTATCAAAGCCAACGCTTATCGGATGGCTTTGGGTGAGGAAGGTATGCGTAAGGTAAGTGAAACCGCGATCCTCAATGCCAATTATATGCTGAAAAGAATCATGGACGAGGCTGTGGATGAGAATGGTGATCCACTGTTTGTGGTGATTTACAGGCCCGGACAGCAATGTATGCATGAGTTTGTCATATCCAGTGAGCGTTTTGGCAAACATGGCTTATCCGCAGTTGATTTTGCCAAAGGTATAATTGACTTCGGCGTCTACGCACCCACAGTTGGTTTCCCTTTGTTTTTCGAGCGCGGCCGTCACGCCATCATGGTCGAGCCTACAGAGACTGCCACCCGTGAGGGGATGGATTATTTCTGCGATAAATTCATAGAACTGGCTCAAAAAGCGTGGGAGGACCCTGAGACCCTGAGAAGTGCGCCATCCGGCTTGCGTTTTCACAGAATTAGTGTAGCAGATGCGGATAGGAAACTTGACGTGCGCTCAAGTGTTCGTGAGCTTCTCGTTGATTATGCTCCCATCTCTGGCGGAGAAGCTGTTGAGGAAGAAATCGCTTATTTTGTGAAGAGAAAGGTGATAACACAGATAGAGGGCTTGAATATACCAGATATTCCAGAAGAGATCGACCCTACTGAGGCAGAATTCATGGAAGAAGGGGAATGGGCTATTGATCTGGGTGAGGGGTTTGCTCTTTGTGGTCTGAGCGAAGAAACTGCTGCAATGCTCAAGGAACTCAAATTCTCAATTGTTCACTTGCCGAAGTTAGGCGTTACGGTAAAATATGGCGAGGATACGGGCGCATCTGTTGATTCTGACAAGGTTGCCAGTCCTATATACGCTCCTGTAAGTGGCAAAGTGGTAAAGATCAATCCGCTGCTCGTAGATGAAGCGAACTTTGATATACTTATTAACGAACCCTATAAACGTGGTTGGCTGTTCGTTGTTCAGATAGATAGTGCAGAAAAAAAGACGGTTTAGGATGTCCCCAGTATCTCATCGGATAGGCTGCTAGTAGACTAAAGCGATTTTGCCGACTTTTGTGTCCACGTCCCCATTCATCTTGGCTTTCAGGACGTAGATATATACGCCGCTGGCTATCTTCTCACCAGTATCGGTCACAGCTTCCCATGTAAGCTGTCCAACTCCATCCACATTGGATTCACTACTGTAAGTGTAAACCCTGTTACCAGTCGGCGTGTATATATCAAGCGTTAGCTCGATAGCATCTGTGGCAGGCAATAGCTTATAGTCAAACAGGATAACACCATCTCTGCCCGGGCCGGGGTTCGGGTAAACTTTGGAGGCAGCTATGATCTCCGGTGCGAGTGGCGTAGAACCGACTGTCAGATGATAGGGCTGTCTGGAATTGTAACCAGATTGGGCAACAACTGCCACGTAATGCATGCCGGCTGTCCGCGTTCTGAAGCTCAAAACTTCAGGCGTCTGTCGCGGCTCGGCTGCGGTAACAACTAATCTCTCTCCGGGATCGAAGACTTGTAGGTCGTAGTTGGCTCGCTCAGGTATGTTTTCCAGGCAAATAAGTATATTACTATCAGCATCAGTATGAAATCCGTAAAAATCTATGTCTTGATTATCCTGAATAAATGATACATATTGCTTACCATAGGTGAGTGGCCCATAGGCGTCAGTTATACTATCGTTTGGCTCATAAGTATCGCCAGAGAAGACGGTAAAGGGCATGGACATCCCCTCGTAACCAATATCAGAGATAATTATCCCACTGTAAGCGCCATCGTTTGCGCTGGAATCTGGCTGTGTGATTGAAGAGAAAGACGTCTGCCCATCGTCTGCTGAATATGCTGCTCCCTCTGTCGCTCTAGTAAAACTGCTATGCTCTGGATCAGAGGGATCTTCTACCCATGCCCTGTGCGGGTACCCAAATGCCGTTGGCTGGCTCTCGTCTATGTGCCATATTACAATACCAGATTCTGGAAGGAATGTATCATATATAGCGCCAGAGGATCTGTTCCTGTTTTCAATAAGAAAGTATTCTTTTTCTTTTCCGCTATGGATATCGATCTTATATAGTCTGTTCCCGGTGGGTAGCTCAAAACTGTCTACGGAGTAGGTTTCGTGAGAAATGAGATCCACAGGCTTCAGCCATCCGTTAATGCCGTTTGACCGAACTGCATCAAAATCCCATTTGAGGTAGCCACTTATGTGGCTTGGATACTGACCATCATCCTGGCCGTCGCCCTGACGAGGCCCGAAGGTACCCATCAGACACCAGTGCCCAACAGGATAATCCCATGAATACAGATCAGGCGCGCCGAACTCATGGAAGAATTCATGGCAGTATATACCTATATTTACAACATTGCTGCCCGGGTCTTCAGCAACTATTATAGCGGACTGTATTAACACACCATCATACACCCCCGGCACTGTATTGACCGCGGCTGACCACAGATCATTCGGGACACCTGTAGCGGATTCATCATTACCAGAGTGTATAATTATTAGGTGATCCACATATCCATTGCCATCGCGATCATATTTGGAAAAATCAACGTCATCGTCAGCCGCAGTACATGCCTCTGCCGCCAGTTGTCTGTATCTCTCGGTATCAATATTATTTGCGCTGCGACCATAGTATGACATAGTATCACGTGCCCTATACCAGCGTTTCCCATCCGGCACGACACCGCCCAGGTAACCCGGACGAATGTGCATCTGACCGTATGATACCTCCTCGTAATACAGTCTCATGGAAGTATCCTGCGTCCCAAATATAGCGTTGTTAAACACAGAAGCAGGCTTCTGACCCGGCTGATCGGAGAAGTCAATGCGGATGGCAAGGATGTATTCTATTCCATCCGGCTGGGGATCATAGCCCTGCTTTGAAACGTCTGGATCACGCAGTTGCTGCGGATTCCCTCTCATCACATCCATCGTTGGGCCTAATATTCTATCAAATTGTTGAAGGAGAAGTCTGGGATGTGGCGGCGCGGCGTGGCTAACGAATACCGTGTTTAGTAAGGCCAGAAATATGTAGAGCAAACATCGCTTTTTTCCAATCATTCTGCTGATCCTGTAATTTGCTCATCCGAAGCAAGAAATGTAGTTTAAAGCCCGCGTTCCTCGATGTATCCATCACGCAATGAATTATATCATAACAGCGCAAGATCCACAATGGTTATGGGATCTGCTGACGCTGTTTGCATTTACTCGGTTTGCCAGGAGAAGCCATTTTTGAATCAAACTGGTGATAATGCCAAGCGCTTCTGTACCACTTTCTGGCCTTCTGGCTTTCTTCGTATCTCTGGGGGATAAAAAAGTGTTTGCCAAAGATGACAGAAGGAGGTATGATTGTTGGCAATACAATGGCTGACTAATTGTATTGACAATTTATTTTCATATTACAGTGCAACCCTATAGATTACGAAAGGTTATTTGAGTATGGGCAGGGAACTATATGAGGACATAATAGCGCAGTTTGGTGGGAAGAAAATTCTGGCGATAGGTGATGTGTATCTGGACGAGTATATGCTGGGCGAGGTTATTGGAATCTCGGAAGAGGCTCCCGTTCCCGTCCTGGCCTATGGAGAATCAATTTTCACTCCGGGAGCGATGGCGAACGTGGCTAACAATGTCAATGCCCTGGGCGCTGATGTGACGTTGGTGGGAGTCATTGGTTCAGACGAGGGGGCGCGCAGGCTTACTGAAGAGCTAAGGAATAGAAGCATAAAAACGGATGGCCTATTCGAGGATGCAGAAAGACCGACGACCCACAAAATTAAAGTCATGGCGGGAAGCAGTCAAAGAGCATATCAGCATGTGTACCGGATAGATAAGGAAAGTAGGCAGGACATCAGCAGGGAGCTTGAGCAGCAAATAATGGCATTTCTTGATGAGGCGATCCCGGAAGCGGATGCTGTTATAATCTCAGATTACCGCAACGGTGTTATAACACCAGAACTTCTCCCCTATGCCATCAAAACGGGCAGAAAACACAATAAGATAGTGACTGCGGACAGTCGCGGCAATCTCCTGGATTACAAAAACGTTACAATCATAACGCCCAATGTAACAGAGGTGGAGAATACGCTGAACGCATCTATAGAAACGGATGATGCCATAATCGTGGCGGGAAAAGCTCTGATGGAAAGATTGCAGAGCAATTCTGTCCTGATCACCTGCGGTAAGGACGGGATGTGGCTCTTTGAGAAGGATATTCCGCCAGTGCACATGCCAGCGGTCACGCGTGAGGAAGTGGCGGATGTAACCGGAGCAGGCGACACTGTGCTCGCTACATTGACGGTGGCTTTGACATGCGGAGCGACAATGCGGGAAGCGGCGACTTTATCCAATTATGCCGCGGGGATATGCGTCAGAAAGCTGGGCGCAGCCACTGTGTCGCCTGACGAAATATCATCTTCCATTGAGCGCATGGGTTAGTGGTTCAATCGACAAATCTGCGTTGTTATTCGTAGGGGCACAATGCTTGTGCCCGGGCACGCATCAACTTAAGGAAATATCATACAATATCAGACAAGAATATGCTCTCTTGTGTCCGTCAAGGCATATGAAATTAGCCCGGTAGTTTACTGCTGGGATCATGGTCTCTATTACATACCATTAGTCCCATAGGGACGGCTAAATCCAGTAGTTATGCTATTTCAGCCGTCCTTACAGGACTCAGTTTTTTGTTAGAATCCGTTACCCAGCGATGAATCACTGGGCTAATATCGTTAGTCCCTACGGGACAAG
>SDBT01000308.1_pt1 | contig 74767 bp, 57 predicted proteins | sample 2277101 | NCBI WGS metagenome assembly SDBT01 (sample SAMN10404973, study PRJNA504765) | marine sediment metagenome | isolation source: marine sediment core GS10_PC15, 103 cmbsf | place: Arctic Ocean: Southern Knipovich Ridge | collected 2010
GATACCGGATCTGGGCGGATCAAGTAGGACGATATCGGGGGCGATGTCCAAATTCGGCAGCACTTCTTCTGCCGTGGCCTCGTATAATTCTACGTGATCGAATTCATCCAGGTTGATGACAAAATCACTGGCGGCAGCGGGAGAGGATTCGATCCCCACCAGGCGGCTCACGAGGGGCGCTAGAAAAGCGCTGAAAAGCCCCACACCGCAGTACACGTCCAGCAGGGTAGCATCCGATTTGAGGGGCTGATAATTGGGCAGCATTTCCAGCAGGTGGGCGACCATTCCAGCAGCCATGGGCGTGTTGACCTGGAAGAAAGAGCCGGCTGAGACCTGAAAGCTGCGATCAAGCATTTCAATCCAGACCGCTTCACTGCCCCCCAACACCAGTGAGCCCCCCGGGCTGAGGTGCACAACCGATACAGGTAAATCCTTTATGTTAATCTCGGGCGGTTTCAGGTCGCTGCTCTCCAGAATGAGCTGAACGTCATCCCCGATTCCCAGTCGCAGGGCGAAACGCTCCAGTCCAGGGAGGGTTTCGAAATCGAGCTGTGGCCAGATAGCATTGAGCGGCAATTCAGGAAGGTGGCACTCCCGGATCGGAAGTACTTCATCCGAGCGGGTTTTATGGTAGCCAATCTTTCCGTCTGCTGTGAGGTGAAACTGTACGTGATTGCGATACAGGGTTTGGTTTGGCGATGACACGGCAGGCTCCACGGGCGGATCGACCAGTCCCCCGATACGTTCCAATTGCTCACATAGAATGTGGGTTTTTGTGACCAATTGGTCTTCATAGCACATGTGCTGGTAATGGCATCCCCCACAGACACCGAAATGTGTACAGAGCGGCTCGATTCGTGCTTGTGAGGGCGTGAGCACTTCTAGCAGCTCACCCCGGGCGTAGCCGCGTTTTTGCTCTACGAGCCGCACTGACACGGTTTCGCCGGGCAGAGTGTATGGAACGAACACGGCGCGCCCATCCGGCAGGCGCCCCATCGCCTCACCGCCGTATACCAGGGATGTCGGGGTAACTGTAACAATGGGGGGTTGGGGCTCACTCATATTATTAGTCATAAAACCCTTATGTAATCATCCATCGCCGCCAGCAGGCGTTCAATGTCCTCGATTTGGGTCTCGCCCATGTGAGCTATGCGGAAGGTTATATCTTTCAGAGGTCCATAGCCGTTGGCAATGCGCATGCCTCTATCTAAAAGAAACTCGTTAAGGGCGGTGATATCAAGTTCGAGATTGTTTACGACCGTAGTGACGGTCTTTGAACGGTAGCCTTCGGGAGCGTACAAACCCAGGTCGTGCTCCAGCACCCAGGATTGTACCCGCTCTGCCAAAGCTGCGTGGCGGGTAAAACGCTCCTCCTGCCCCTCTGCCAGGATGTGGTCCAACTGAGCGTCGAGGGCGTAGATCAACGAAATGGCTGGTGTCGCGGGGGTGGAATCCTTCAAGCGGTGTTTCTCCATGCGCAGCAGGTCGAAGTACCAACCCCTGTACGGCACACTCTGGGCGTAAGCCATCCCCCGGTCGGAGACGGCAGCCAGTCCCAAACCCGGAGGCAGAGCCAGGCACTTCTGCGAGGAGGTCAGCACCATATCCAATCCCCAGGCATCCATCTCGATCCTGGCGCCGCCCAGTGAGGAGACCGCGTCCACCGCAATCAACGTGTCCGGACTTACTGTACGAACGGCGGCGGAAATTTCTGCTATTGGATTTTGCACACCAGTTGAGGTCTCGTTGTGGACAATTATGCAAAGCTCGTATTGCGATTTCCGGAGAGCATCGGCAACGCGCTCTGGTGTGATCGGTGTATCCCAGGGTATATCCAGTTTATCGGCTGCTTTGCCATTGGACAGAGCGACGTTGTGCCAGCGGGAACCGAACGCGCCGTTCACGCAGGACAGCACCCGCTCGTGGGCCAGATTGCGAACGGCGGCTTCCTGCAGCCCGGTTCCTGAAGATGCGATCAGGAAGACGCGCTCCTGGGTGAAGAACAACTGCCGGGCTTTATCAGAAGCGCGCTGGAAGATGGCTTCGAATTCGGCGCTGCGGTGGGGCAGCATTGGCTGGGCTTGAGCGGTCAGGATTTCAGGTTCGACATCAACGGGACCGGGAATGAACATGTGGGGCATGGGGTTCTCCAGGAATTAGTGATTAGTAAATAAGGCGACCAAGTAATTGGTGATCTGGCTCTATATTCTACCAAGGGAAGCAGTATTTTGGGCTGATTGTGAGATGTTAAGGAGGGGTGAGGACTGATCAACCAGTTGCTTGATTGATTGGTCGCCTGGTCTCTCTTATCAAATGGATGACAGGATCACCAGAATATGCTAAAACATTGCTATAATTGCCGTAATGAGTCGTTTATTGGTGGTCTTCGTCTTTTTGCTGGTCGCGTGCCGGGCATTGGTTCCCCAGCCGAGCATCCCCCGTTCGCCGGTTGTAGGAACACACACGCCTGTCATCCTTCAGACATCTTCCACGCCACCATTTACACCAACACCGGAGCGAAACACTCCAATATCGCCCCCGCTCACATCTGCGAGTGGTCAGCCGATCGCTGATGCGTTTACGGTGAATTTTCACCCGGACGGAGCGCTCTATGTTGGGGACTTGATCAGCCTGGAAGTTATCCCACCTGGAGAAAGCAGCCCGGAAGATAGAAGTGTGCGTGTACAGGTGGATGGACCAGATGGTGTGATCCTGCCTGAAGTTGAATTTGCACCGTATGGAATTGGTGGTCGCTTCCAGGCCACGATGCTGTGGTTTTGGGATACGTCCGGACTTGAAGTGGGCGAATACATTCTGACGGTATCCATTGTGCCAGATGGTCCAACCTGGACCGAAACAGTCTCGCTGCTGCCGCAAGAGGGTGTGCCGCTTCCAGAACCAGGGGCACGCTGGGCACAGGAGGAGAGCGAATGCTGCCTGGTGTATTACATCACCGGCACCCCAGCGGAGCGAGATCTGGAGTGGCTGCTGGAAATGCTCGAGGAACAGATGGGTAAAGCCAATCGGCGTCTGGAAGTTGATTTAGAGCAGCCCATAATAGTCACGTTTCTGCCGCGGGTATTGGGACACGGCGGCTTTGCCGGCGGTGAAATTTCAGTCGCCTACCTGGATCGCAACTACGCCGGGAGCAGCGAAGAAATCATCCTGCACCACGAGTTCGTGCATGCCCTGGATTCAGATCTGGGCGGCGAACTGCGCCCCACGATGTTGGTCGAGGGTCTGGCGGTCTACCTGACAGGTGGTCACTTCAAGCCCGAACCGCTTATGTCGCGCGCAGCTGCGCTGCTCCCACCTGTGGAAGGGTGCGTGGAACCTTCGGATGGAGTCAGAATTTCCGGCGATATAAACTCCGGGGTTGAAATTTGCGGTCTGGATTGGTACCTCCCGCTTACCCTGTTGGTGGACGACTTCTATTTCTCCCAGCATGAAATTGGCTACCTGCAAGCCGGGGCGCTAGTAGAGTTTATGGTAAATGCCTGGGGATGGGATGCTTTTTCGGATTTTTACCGCGATATTCATCCGCAGGCAGAGTCCCCAGGGGATTCACAATTCGAAGGCGGGACCCAGGCACTGGCGATCGATACTGCTTTGTGGGATCATTTCGGCCTCACCTTGCATGAGGTAGAAGGCAGCTTTTTGGAGGCACTGGAGGGTGAATCCTTAACGCCCATACTGGCTGAGGACGTGCGCCTGTCGGTGACGTTTTATGAGACTGTGCGGCGATACCAGGAACTGTTGGATCCCTCTGCGTATTTCATGACGGCGTGGTTGCCCAATGGAGGTCAGATGCGGGAGCGTGGGATTGTGGCTGATTATCTCCGCCGTCCTTTGGAGACCGAGAACCTGGTCCTGGAGACGATGCTGGCTGCCGCGGATGTAAATTTGCGTGCGGGCGATTATGAACGGATGGAAGAGATGCTGATTGCCATCAACGCCGTGCTGGATGCTTTCTCGAGCGGTGACGCTGATCCTTTCGCCGCTCACCCAATCGGGTCGGATTATTATCATCTGGTGGAGGCAATTCTTGCGGCTGGATACCAACCTGAGGAAATTCGATTAGAGAAAAATAAAGCCCGGGTGCGGGTTAGCACGTCCGGGCTTGAGCTGTTGGAGTTAAAATTCTACAAGGAACGGGTCGGGTGGGTCCTTATGCATCAAGCGGGGAATTGATCACAACATGATACTGGGTACGAATGATGGGTTTGATTTCACTGGCACACGAATCCAAAGGTAGTCCAGATCGGTTCTAATGGACCAAAACACCACATGTTCAAAGTGTCGACGATATACACGCCAGCAACTATGACACAAAGCAGAACGATCAAGCAACCGCAGCCGGAGTACAGCCAGGTTCTGGATTTGTCTCTAGGTTCTTCCTGGTAAGGATATGGTTCACCTGGCTGCACGTAAGGTTCAACGGGGGCGGGAGGCGCCTGTTCGCTGTGTACCGGAGGTGGTGGGGAGACCTGCGGATCTGGCAGTGGGGCTTCCAGGGGCGTTGCAAGAACTGGCTCACCCTCCTGTATTGGTGGGACAGCCGTCACGCTGGGGTCGCTTATTATGGTAGCGTCCTGGTCGATCCGTATTTCTTCGTAAACCATACTGGCGTTATCTGCAAACAGGATCAGTTCGCCGGGCTGCAGAATATGAGGACCCATCAGGCGCTGACCGTTAACAAAGGTGCCGTTGGTCGACCCCAGATCCTCCAGGACGTAACCTCCTGCCTGAGCACTCAAGCAAGCATGTTTTCGTGAGACTTCAGGATCGCTGATGGCGATGCCGTTGGCGGGATCCCGCCCAATTGTGATATCCTTCCCGGTCAGTTCAAAGGTCTTACCGGGAGTCGGTCCAGAGCGCATTACCAGTTGATAGGATTGTGAATCCATGTCATCCTCCTCAGCTTGTTGTCGTAAGGTGAACCATCTAATAATTGCACTTTCGATAACTATATCAGCATTCGACGTATAGTGTACTGATTATTATACTTGCTGTCAAACCTGGTATATAGTTTTGTCCATTTCGACTGCCAGCACATTCTACAGCTACCAGGCGCCGTCGCAAGGCAGGACATCCAGTATAAATAACGACCGGTCTATGGGTTAGAATTGACCCACAGCATACGATGTCCTTTGCGATAATTCGACTTTCAAAGTAAGAGGTTTTCTGCATGTTTAGCGCTAAGCATAGATACACGCTCGTGACCCTACTGCTGGCTGTGGGCGTCCTGTTCCAGGTGGGATATCTGCTGAGAAATGCCAGTCGCGATTTGGAACGCATCGCACGTTCCAGTGGACAAACGGCATTGTGGAGGGGCGCGAAGTTCAACCAGGGACAACGCTTCGCGAATTACGTGCAGTTCTTGCACCAGAATGTTCCGGAATACGGGCGCATTGTACTGCCCCCAGCCGGGGTTGAACCAAGAGCGTTGGGGTTCACCCCGTTTATGCAATTCTTCCTTGCCCCGCGCGAAGTGATCAACTGCAATGACCTTGGCTGCCTCAAAGACCTTTCCAGGGAGGACACTTACATCCTCGTGGTTGGGGAATTTCCGGGCGATGGATACTTTCCCCAAGATCAATTGGTGTTTGACGAATCGTGGGGTGTGATTCTATCTAAAAACCACGACCATGTTGAGGGTGGTTCAATGACGGGTTTCCAAACAGTGGGAGAGATTTTATATGCCGCCCTGTGGCCCTTCCTATGGCTTGCCCTGCTTACCGTTTCAGGGTCCCTGCTCGTGTCATGTTTTATTCCGGCGTGGGATGTGGTTACAAAACTTGCTCTGGGCTACGGGTTGGGAATGGTTGTGTATACTCTCACGATTGGGATGACTTCACTGGTCGGCGTCGCTCTCGACCCGGGTGTTATCCTGGGGGCGACTGTCCTTCTGTTTTTGGGGTCGTTGGGAGTATTAGTGGTCTGCAGACGCACAAGAATTTCAGTCGGCAGTGCGTCTCAGCCAGGTGTTTTAATCACGCCGCAATTTGACATCTGGCAGGCTGCCTTATTGGGGCTGGGTTTTTTATCCGTTCTGATTTCGGTCGGGAAAGGGTATCACATAACAGATGGGATTCAATTGTGGGGAGTTAAAGGACTCAGGATTGCCTACAGCGGTTCCCTGGCGACTGTCACCCAATGGGGCACCAACACCGCCCAATATCCGCTCAATATCCCCATAATGATCGCCAGTTTGCAGGTGATGTTTGACGAAATCCTGCCGGCTTCGAAGATGATATTCAGCGGCTTCTACACTACCTTGATGCTCATCATCTATTCCGCCCTTGTTCGAAGTAATCTAAGGCGCAGCACCGCCGGGTTGGCAACGCTGCTGCTGGCGACAGTACCGTTTGTATTCCGGCACTCCACGATTGGATACGCCAACATGGTTTTGAGCTATTACGTGGTCTCGGCGGTGGTTTTACTGGCAAGGTCTTTGAGGTCGCCTGAGCCTGGCGAAAGTGATGGAACGTTATTACTCAGCGGGTTTTTCTTTGCCGGCGCGGCCTGGACACGACCGGAAGGTCTGCTGATATCCTGGTTTGTGATTGTTCTGGTTTTGTCTGCAGCTTTTTTCAAAAGGGATATTCAATTGTCGCTGCGCTGTGTGATTCCGCTATTAATCCCATTAGGGGTATACACTGTTTTTTGGCTCTTTTTGAAAGGGGTGATTTACGATCAACAATTCGGGAGCGACCTTGTGACACCCGCGCTGGCACAAATTTCGCGCGGTAATCTACATATCGCCGAAGCACTGTTCATACTTCACTCCACCTTTTCACACATTATGAGGATTAAGGTCTGGGGAGTGGTGGGAATTGGGATCATCACAGCGCTGATAATATCACTGGTCCCCCTCCTATGGCGCAAATCACTCTGGGTAGTATTATTGAGTGGGTTGGCTTACATGCTGGCAATTCTTGGCTTTTATTACTTGGCATCCTTTGACACCGTACACGATATAAGCTGGTGGGTCAATACAGGTCTTATGCGGATGATGCTGCCCGCCTTTATCTTGCTGTGGCTTGGTGGTATTGAACTCTTGGGCATATTCCTGAACGACAGCTACCTATCCACGAGCAAGCTCCGGGAATGAGCGTGTGCTGCCTCAACCGGTTCCGAGTTTTGAGCTTCAGGGGGTAAAATTGAGTTCTTATAGCCAGTTAACTACCCGCTAACGTATTTCCAACGCCCCAAGGTTATACTTCATGGGAGAATGTACTAATAGGAGAGGAAATGGATTTAGAAAAATATACCCAAAAATCACAAGAAGCAATATTGAGCGCAAAGCAGTTGGCCCAAGATTTCAATCACCAATCAATCGAACCGGTCCATCTGCTGGCTGCTTTGTTGAGCCAGGAGGAGGGCGTTGTGCCGGCGCTGGTCACGAAAGTGGCTGGGAGCGTGGCTGCCCTGCGAGAGGAAGTAGCACAGGAGCTGGAAAAGCGCTCTAAGGTGTATGGCGGCACGGCAGAAGTCGGACTGGCGCGCCCGGCTGCGGAGGTGCTCTCGGCTGCCGAACGCTACGCTAAAGGGATGGGCGATGACTATGTATCCACGGAGCACATCCTGCTTGGTTTGACCGACAGTGTTGAAGGCGAACGTTTGAGCCAGTACGGTTTGACAAAAGACGCTGTCCTTAAAGCGTTAACGAGCATCCGGGGCACGCAGAGGGTTACTTCCCAAAAACCGGAGGACACCTACCAGGCGCTGGAGAAATATGGGCGCGATCTGACTGCCATGGCTCGCCAGGGTAAGATGGACCCGGTAATCGGGCGTGACGAGGAAATTCGGCGCGTGATTCAAATTCTATCGCGGCGCAGGAAGAACAACCCTGCCCTGATCGGTGATCCAGGCGTCGGCAAGACTGCCATCGTTGAGGGGCTGGCGCAGCGGATGGTCGACGGCGATGTACCGGAAGGTCTCAAGCGCAAACGTCTGGTACAGCTCGATATGGGCGCACTGGTGGCAGGAGCCAAATACCGCGGCGAGTTCGAGGAGCGCCTGAAGGCAGTGTTGAAGGAAATTACCGATGCGGCTGGTGCGATCATAATGTTCATCGACGAGATGCACACAGTGGTGGGAGCCGGGAAAGCTGAAGGCGCTATGGATGCCGGCAATATGCTCAAGCCCATGCTGGCGCGCGGTGAACTGCACATGATCGGAGCCACAACGTTGGATGAATACCGCAAGCACGTCGAGAAGGACCCCGCCTTAGAGCGCCGCTTCCAACCGGTGCTGGTAGAAGAACCGAGCGTAGAAGAGACGATCAGCATCCTGCGCGGTTTAAAAGAACGTTATGAGGTGCATCATGGGGTGCGTATCACCGACCCGGCAGTGATCGCCGCCGCCACACTCTCCAACCGCTACATCTCAGACCGCCATATGCCTGATAAGGCGATCGACCTGATCGACGAGGCGGGAGCTCGCCTGCGCACCGAGATTGACTCCAAGCCGCAGGAAGTGGACGAAGTGGATCGCCAAATCCTGCAGCTGGAAATCGAGCGCCAGGCTCTTCAAAAGGAGAAGGATAAAGCCTCCAAAGAGCGCCTGGAGAAATTAGAAAAAGAGCTGGCTGACCTGCGCGAAAATGCCAGCCAACTTAACGCTCGCTGGCAGACCGAAAAAGAAGCCATCAGCGCCTTGCAGAGCGTTAAGGAGCAGATTGAAGGTGCGCGCCTGGAAATGGAGCGCGCCGAGCGCAATAATGAGTTGGAGGAAGCAGCCCGCTTGCGCTACGGGACGCTGCGTGAATTGGAAGAACAACTCGGTAAAAGCGAAGAGCGCTTGAAAAACCTTCAGACCGAGGGTGCTTTGCTGAAAGAAGAAGTGGATGCCGAGGAGATTGCCCAGGTGGTCGCCAGTTGGACGGGCATCCCGGTCGCGCGTCTGCTGGAAGGCGAGATGGAGAAGTTGGTGCACACGGAAGAGCGCCTCCATGAGAGGGTGGTCGGTCAGGATGAGGCTTTAACCGCCATTTCGAACGCCGTCCGCCGTGCCCGGGCTGGTCTGCAGGACCCCAACCGCCCGATCGGCTCGTTCATCTTCCTGGGACCGACCGGCGTCGGTAAGACCGAGCTGGCACGCGCCCTGGCTGATTTCCTGTTCGACGACGAACATGCCATGGTGCGCATCGATATGAGCGAATACCAGGAAAAGCACACCGTGTCGCGCTTGGTCGGCGCTCCGCCCGGGTATGTTGGTTTTGAGGAAGGCGGTCAGTTGACCGAGGCTGTCCGGTGGCGTCCTTACAGCGTGGTGTTGTTCGATGAGATTGAAAAAGCTCACCCTGAGGTCTTCAATGTCCTGCTGCAGCTGCTGGATGACGGTCGCCTGACCGATGGTCACGGGCGGACAGTAGATTTCCGTAATACAGTGGTCATCATGACCAGCAACCTCGGCAACCAATTGTGGTTAGGCGGTCGCCAGGTGAGCCGCGACGAGATTACTGACGTGCTGCAGGCACACTTCCGCCCCGAGTTCCTCAACCGGATTGACGAGATAGTGATATTCCACCCCCTCACGCGTGAGGACCTGGCTGAAATAGTGGATATCCAACTGCGGCGGGTGTTTGATCTTCTAGCTGAGCGTGGTTACACCATGGAGGTCAGCGAAGCCGCGCGTGAATATCTGGTGGAGGTGGGCTATGATCCGGACTTCGGTGCCCGCCCGCTGAAGCGCGCCATCCAGCGCGAGCTGCAGGACCCCCTGGCGCTTCAAATCCTATCCGGTGAGTTCCATCAAGGGGACTTTATACAAGTTGACCGGGGAGAGGATGGGCTTACGTTCACGCCGGTGGTTAAGGCTGACGTCGTTGTAGAATAATAGCAGGTCAAGTTGCCAAGATGAATAAACTATTCGTCCTCCTTGGATTGGTGTTTTAGTTACCGCAGGTCAAACGAAGTACGATTTGCCTGACCTGACGCGTGATCCAGAATTCGTGCTGAAGATCAAAAGTGACCCAAATCCGATAAACCTGCCGTTAAATGTTATTGTGGATAAATCGAAGGTGCCCGTCGCGGGCAGACCTGACCGGGAATCAACAGGCCGGCGGGGGTGTACCCCGCCGGCCTGCGCGCTACACTTTAGTCCTGTAATGACGCGCCACTTATGGTAAGCTTTTTAGCACCAAGGGAATGAAAACGTGCGAGTAGTCGATGGTGAAAGTCCTAGCGTTGGAAGTGCCCCCACCTGGAGCGCTATTGCGTACAGTTACACTCGCTGTACCTGCTATAGCGATGTCAGCAGCGCTTATGCTGGCTGTCAACTGGGTGCTTGATACATATGTCGTCGTGCGGTTTGACCCATTCCAGCGCACGGTGGATGCCCCATTAATAAAGCCAGTGCCATTCACGGTGAGAGTAAAAGCTGACCCTCCCGCTGTGGCAGATGCAGGGCTCAAACTTGTGATGGTTGGAAGGGGGTTATTAATGGTGAATGTCACAGTGTTCGAAATGCCCCCCCCTGGAGCGGTATTGAGTACAGCGACACCCGCTGTACCACCAGTTGCAATGTCAGCAGCGCTTATGCTGGCTGTCAACTGGGTGCTTGATACAAATGTCGTCGCACGGTTTGACCCATGAAAGAGCACGGTCGACGTCCCGACAAAGCCAGAGCCATTCACAGTGAGAGTAAAAGCTGACCCTCCCGCTGTGGCAGATGCAGGGCTCAAACTTGTGATGTTTGGGATGGGTTTAAAATAGTATGCGTAGGCCCGACCGTAATTATCACCGGCGGTACTGGGGTTCAAGTCGTAATTAGGCGCGCCCGCGGCGACATCTGCGGAACCATTGTTATCCACGTCCCCGGCGGTGTTCACATACTGACCCATGTTCTCTCCGATCTGGCTACCCTCCGCCAGCCAGTCTGCACTTGCCACTGTACCATCGCCCATCAATCCTGATCCCGAGCCATACCAGACTGCAACTGCGCCGGTATTTGTCAGCGTTACTGTGCCGCTTATCACATCGTAACCGTTGATGCCGATGATCGCATCATCGTAGCCATCTCCGTTGACATCTGCCCCTGGGTTCCTCTGGACGCTGAAGTTCCGATTATCTCCACCCGCAGGATCCTCGACCTTCCAGTCGGCATCCGCTGGTGTAGCATTTGTTGGTGGACCGAGACCGCCGGACGAGCCATTGAAGACCAGTACGTCCCCGTCAGCGACTCCTGATGAGGAGCTGCCCAGAATGACCTCGTCGTAGCCATTGCCCAATACATCGCCTACTGTTCCAACAGAAACACCCAGCCGTCTGTTGTTCGCATTCCCCTCTGCCGTCCAGGCAGCGTTACTCATTGTGCCGTCGACGCCCAGGTTTAGTCCGTTGGGCTTGGAGCCGTGCCAGACCATGACGAGCCCCTCGTCGGTTTGACCTTTGTCGTAGTAGGGTGCGCCAATTATTATGTCGTCGCACCCATCCCCATTGACATCCCCTGCCGTACTCGTGGTTGTCATCTCATAATTGTTTTGGGTACTGATCACCTTCCAGTCAGCATTTCCAGGTGTGCCTGTTGCGCCGAGACCGGTCGCGGAGCCGTGCCAGACAAAAGCTGCACCGGATAAATTATAGCGATAGGCGCCGACGATGATGTCGTCCACGCCATCATCATTGACATCTCCGGCGGTGCTCACAGAAGAGCCCATGGATGCCCACTTTTGATTGTTGGCATGGGCAAACCAATCGAAAGTGGTATCTGGAGCTGTTGTATCTGAGCCGTGATAGACGAAGGCAGCGCCCTCATCAGCAAAGGTGCCACTCCAGTTCACCATGCCGATGATAATATCGTCCACATTATCGTCGTTTACGTCGCCCGCCGTCCCCACTGAATAGCCAAAAAAACCATTGGTTTTGAGCTGCGGTGGGGTGAATATCAGATCTGGAGTCGAACTGAGACCTGATGCAGAGCCGTAGTATAGCCACGCACCACCCGAGCGCCAGTAGTAGGGAGAGGGATTCGAGTAGTACAGGGATCCGACGATTAGGTCGTCGTAGCCATCTCCATTGAAATCGCCCGCCGAGGCTATTGATGTCCCATAGCGTGCGTCTGCCTGTGTACTTCCATCCCACCAATCGGGTGTGGCAGATGCGAGGTTAGCCCGCATATGGGCCAGCCATTCGTCAGAGACGACATCACCCAAACCCCTGTGCCTATCAGTAACTAGCCTCACTTCCGGTTCCATATCGGGAGTGAAGCTTGAGAGTGCTGGCTTTGGGCTGGTCGCTACTAACAGCACTGCTAAAACTACCAATGTCAGCCATCGTTGCTTGTTCATAGCACTTTCTCCTCTTTCTATATAGTGAAGATTGAATTTGGGTCACATTAAATTGTTAGATATAAATGAGGAACGCCATATCTTTTCGTTTCGCATCACCTCCTTCCCCCAGCCATCAACAGTACGATCATAACTGTTACGCAAAGGATGATGAGATTCTTGATTTTCATCCAAAACCTTCCTGCGTTACTTGCTTCGATGCCACCTGCTTCGTTGAGATCGGCGATGATGTTTGCAGATGTTTATACAGAAACCCTTTTCCCCACAATATTTATTACATTGCTTTGTAGGCGTCACATATATTTATACCTTAAAAAAAGATTAAGTCAAGAGGAGGAAGGTATTAGGCAGTAAAAACCACTGGGCAATAAAGAACATTGGGCAGTGAAGAGCACTGCTTGCAGTAAAGACCACTGCTGGCAGTAAAGAACACTGGGCAGTGAAGAAAACAGCTTAGGAGATCACGGCGAACAATTCCACCCTGGTTTCTTTACTTCATTTGAACATCTTGGATTTATTCTGGGGTTCAGGGTCGATTGGGAGAGCGCTGCGGCGATCCCGGTGCGCTTGCTGACCGTCCGAGAAGTAATCCAGCCATTCGCTGGGGGCGTCCTTGGTTTCAGCGCCGTGGGGTGTGTGGCGCGGCCGCACCCGGCATAGCACCGGGGTGTTGATCGCTTCACCGGCGATGATAGCCTGACCTTTGGTCAAGGATGGCAGTTCTCTAAGCAGATCGCGCCCGACGGTCTCAACGCTCTCTGCAATCCGGCTCTGGTCGATCGGATTGACGATCCGCAGAATAAATTGGGTGTTGCACTGCGAGAGCACATCCGGATCAAGCCTTCCTGGACGCTGGCTGATCAGACCCACCGAGACGCCAAATTTACGCCCCTCGGTCAGCACCTGCTTGAGGACGTTAGTGCTGATCACGTTTGTCCCTGCCGGCGCGAAGTGATGGGCTTCTTCGATCAGCACGAATGTGGGGTAAGGCAGGTATAATTCGTCCTCAGGATTCATCAGTCCTTTCTCAGTTTGCACCCGGGCGTGGAACAAGCGCCGTAGCAGCGTGGCAACCATCACCCGCTGCTGTTTTTCGTCGACCTCGTTGAGCTGCAGGACCGAACAGCGCCCGGGCAGAAAAAGGTCTTGAAGTTTGAGGTGTTCAAAATCATCGAAAATGATTGAATGCTTCAACACGCTTTCCAGGCGCCAGACGAGCGCATCGGCGGTGTTGGCATAACGGTCGTCCCTTTCTTGCTCTTCGTCCTCTCCGATACCCTCTCCCAGCTCTCTTAATCGGATCTGTAATTCGGCGATCGTCCAGCGATCTGGCGCCCCTTTCTCTTTCTTGCTCGTGTTACGGACATCACGGTATGCGCGCCCCAACAGGTATTCCATCCGTTCGGTAATGTTAGGCAGCAGGTAATAGAGGTCGTTCAGGTCCAGCGACGCTGTCCGTATTTTCACTTCACCCGGCAGGAATATTTTAACCTGCGGGCGGTATTCTCCACTACTAAACTGGTCATTGTTACGCATTTCGGTGAGGGTCTGGTATTCGCCGTGCGGGTCAACAATCAATACGGCAGCCCGGTTGTAAGGCTTCATCAGCTCTTCGATCAAGACCGCCGCCAGGTAGCTCTTCCCAGCCCCGGTATTGGCGATGATCGCCAGGTGTGTACTGGTGATGGCAGCCACATCCACGCTGATAGGCACACGCTCCGCCCCGCGGCTGAGCAGTGAACCGATATGGGCTGACCCGATTTCGCCTGCTTCACGCTTGCTCAGCAGCTTTGCCAATTCATGGTCGTCTGCCAGATAGAGCGGACGACCGACCCGCGGCGGCAGGCGCGGGTTGATGAAATCGCCGATTTTTTGCTCATAATATCCGATCACGGTGGCGGTGAGCTCAAAGAGCTCGTGTCCACCCTGGTGATAACCGACCATGGCTGCAACATCATCTGGGTTGATGTCCGGATCAGCGAGGAAAGCGTCCGGATACAGCCGCAGCGGTCGCCGTTCGGTGACCCGGCTGAGAATGTCACGCTCTGCTCCATCCACCTCTGTGCGGTAAGTTATAAACTCGCCAACTTTGAGCGATTGGTCGCGATCCGGGGAGACAAAGGTGAATTCATGGGGTGTTTCACCAGGTCCTTTAGTCAATCCTATCGGGCGGATTTCGCTCATTGGGAGCCTCCTAACGGGCTGATTTGAGCCTTCCAGGACAACTCGCTTTCCAGCACGGATAACAGGGTTTTATGTTCAGGGAAGAGAACGACCAGTTTTTTAAGCACGGTCTGCAGCAGGTGCGGCATCAACTGCGGGTCTTGCGCCAGGAGCACTGGGGCGTAAGCGAGTTGTGGGGCTGGACTCCCGGCGTGGAATGCGCGCACCTGTTCGTCCGTCATGGTGTGTACCAGCGCTTCACTTTTAACCGCCAATGGTGGGATGCCTTGAATAACGCTGCCCGAAGAATCCACCATCCCCACGCTGATGATACCGACCAGCAGTGCTTTTTCGTTTATGTAATCGGGAGAGAAGATGGACAGTTCTGCTTCGGGCGAAAGGCGTGGACCCAGGCGCCCAAACTCGGGGTTGAACAGCACGGTGTTGTAGATGATGCCCACCAGCCAACGATCGTCCTCCTGCGCTGTTCTAACGAAGGTGCCGAAAGCGTAATCGTCCGCCGTTGGGGTCACTTCGACTTCGCTGTGCCCGTAGACCTGGCAGATGTAATCTGTGTGGGAGTTGGATTTGATAATCTTGCCAATCAACATTGGAGGTACCTCTTCTATTGGAAAGTTAATTGATCAGGTGCGCCTGCCACGCTTGCTGCGCGCTTTCCTCGTCCATCGCATGGCTATGTCCTCACGCTCTACAAACTCTTGAAACAGGCTGTAGAATCGTTCACGGTCCTGCATGGTCAACACCGCGATCGCGTCTGCGGTTTCGAGCACGTACGGGTATCCGGTGCCAACGACGCACTCGGCGCGCACCAGGTCTAACACCCGCTCGTGCTGATTGGATTCGAAAATCCAGCGTGGAAATTCAACTCGCGCCGGTGGGGTATCTCCTGAGACTTTTAGATAAACAAAACATACATCCTGATAGTAATCGGCGAGCGACTCGTCATCACGGTCACAGATGAATACTTGAGAACGGTCGCCCCACTTCATGTGTGGACGCAGCAAAGCCGAATCGCTGACAAAACCTTTTGGCTGCAGCCCGGACAGATGGGTCAGCATTGTGGTCAGGTCCCGGGCGTAGGAAGCGTCCACATAGGCGACCAGAGGTACAGCGGTTTGACGGGACGTGTCCAGCAGCTCAAGCACCGCATCGATATAGAGTTGCTGCCGGCTCGGGTGCATCCGCTGGATGAATGAGATCACAAACGAGCCATCGAAGAAACACAGGGGTTTTGGATTGGAATCGCGATTGGCGAGCATGTAGGTATTCAGCGCTTCCACTTCCCGCACGAAACGCTTCAGGTTGATCTCAGGAACAGCGCTTTCGTATGCATCTCCTTCGCCCAGCTCATCAGAAGCCAGGATTTCAATCTCGACGTCTTTCACGTAGCTGCCCTGAGAGGAGTGGGGGTTTTCAAACCAACCCACCTGCACAACCCCAACCGGTATCGAAATATCCTTACTTGGTGTAATTTGAGAACCGTCGGCGGCGAATGTGGGCGTTCCACGCAGGACGTTCAAAGCCCATGTGCGCGCCTGGCGGTGGTTGTCCCAACGCGCAGGAAAGGGGACCCGGATACCCTTGTGTTGGTCAAGCTCAGCGGTAGGACGTGCTCCGGGGTGTTCGATTGGCGCCAGGATCTCCTCTACCCCTTTCAATGATAGTTTGGAGAATTGCTCCAGGGATCCATTTAAGAGGTTAATGTCGTTTTGGAAATTGTTTTTGCTGTCGATGAAGCGCTCCCGTTTGGCTTGTAATGCCGCAAGCACCTTGGGTGTGAATAGCATCATCCCACCTCCACCCGACTGACGCCGTCTAACTTGGACACGCGCAGCACATGCTGGATGTCGCGTTCGAAGGTATCATCGTGGCTGATAATGAAGAGCTGCGAGAAGCCTTTTATGCGCGCAAGCTGTTCCGCCAGGTTATCGCGGCGGACATCGTCCAGACTGGCGGTCGGCTCATCGAAAAAGGCGATATCCACGCTGGACATCTCCCGCAGCAGAGCCAGGCGCACCGCCAGAGCGGCAGCCATTTGTTCTCCACCGGAAAGCTGCTGGAACACCCTCTGACTGCCTTTGTGATCAATAATGATGGCGAAATTCTCGTCCCATGTGAGCCGCATTGTGTTGTCGTTGATGATCTCGCCGAATATGCGGTCGGCTTCGGCTGAGATGGTTTGCACCAGGGTGCGGGTGATATAAGGACCGGCCTCCCGGATCGTCTTACGGAAAAAACCCAGCATGTCTGCCAGGGTTTTTACTTCGCCCAGTTCCCTTTCGGCATCTCCCAGTGCCTGTTTATCCTGGTGCAGGGCGTCTATTTCAACCCTCAGTTTCTCTTGTTGATCCCGCCTCAGCCTCAAGCCGGCCTTTAAAGCGCCAAATTCGACCGTTAATTGCTCGTATTCTAGCTTTAATGCCTCGTGCGTGGCCTGGTCGTATTCCCCCTGCACCTGCTCGAGGTCGGTTTTATTCTGCTCTTGATTTACTCTCAGGTTCTCCTGTTCTGTAATTAAACCATCAGCTTTTTTCTGCCGCGATGACAGTTCCTGCGCGCTCTGTTGGTTTTGCATGTAGCGCTGGTAATCTTTTTCGTGCGCGGTCAGGATCTTGCGCTGGTTGGTGATATCCGCATCAAGGTTGGTGTGCTCTTGCAGGGCTGAGGCCAGTTCTGCCTTTTGTGCCAGGAATTTTTTTTGGAACTGTCCCTGTCCGGCAAGGCGTTCCTCTGTATGGCCGCGTTTTTTAGTTTGCATGCCCAGCAGTTCGTACTCTCGACCGGGATCCCCAAGTTCGGATAACCCCGTCTCGATTTGTGCGACCTTTTTGGGAGAATTAGCCAGCACGTTAATCCGCTCCAGCCAGTTCTTTACCTCGCCTTCCTGTCTGTTTATCTCCTCGAGCAATTCGGTTTCCCGCATGGGCTGCGCCAGCGCATCCAGTTCGCGTTTTAGCTCGGAAAGCTCGGCCTCAACCGATATCAGGCTCTTTTTCGTCTTTTGGTAGGCGTTTCTAGTTTGGTCACGCTGCTTATTGATCTCGTTTATCTCTTCTTGATAGTGGGCGTTGAGTTCGTCCTTGTGGTGCTCTTCCAGAGGCCGGCGGCAGACCGGACAGTCGGCTTCTTCGCTTGCAGCCAGCACGTTCAAACGTTCCTGTAAGCGCTGGTGGTCACCCTGGATACGTTCCCCATCGGCTGCTAATTGAGCGTTTTCCCTATCTAATTTCGCACGCTGCAGATCCACGGTTCCGATCTGTGTGTCGATGAAAATGCGCTTTTTGAGCTCCCCTCGGACCTGCTCGAGTTTGGCTTGTAGTTCTGCGAGCCTGGTTTTCTCATGCGCAGCCTTTTGCCCTGACTCCTCAAAGCGCCTTGTATCCTGCTTGGCGGTTTCCAGGTCTGCCTCTAATTTGGTCTGGCGCTCGACCAGCGGCTCCAGCTCGGTCATGCGCTCTTCTGCCTGGGAAATCGCTTCCAATTCTCCATGCAAGTGCCCCAGTTTCTGATCGCTCAAAGCCAGTTCGCGATCCACTTTCCCAATCCGGGAATTGAAATCATCCCGCTCCTGGCGTTGGGTTTCCAGTTCGTTGAATTTGTTCTGGGCGTTTACAAACGCCTCATAACCGTCTTTTGACTCCTCGATCGTTTTTTGTGCTGCCCTGGATTTGTCCAACGCCGTGTTTGCGTTCACCAATAAACGCCCGAGCCCTGCAAGGTCGCGCTCCAATTCACGCAGCTTTCCATTCAGTTCGTCAATTCTGGCTTTTTTCACATCCAGCGTGCTTTTTTGCTCGGACACTTCTTTTATTCGTGATTCAGCCCGGGACAGGGCTTTTTCGTGCGAGTCGGTTTCCGCTTCGACCCGTTCCAGGTCTGCCTCCAGGACTGGCAATCGCTCCAATCTGCCTTGTAATAACGCAATGTGCTCACGTTTATCATGTATGAGCTCGGTCAAGTAGCGATTCGTCTCACGCAGGTTTGCCCAAGCCTGTTCATAATCATTGACTTGCAGGAGGGAGTCAAATTTAGCCTTACGGGCGGCTTTGTTTCCTAAAAAGGGCGCGCTCAACATCCCCTGAGGTACACCCACAGCATCGATGAACAGTGACCTGAGATCGACTGTTGGCTCGACCCGCAGATGGTCTTTGATCCAATCGACCACATCCGCTTTGCCCTCCACGACCTTGCGCTTCACTTCGGGATCATAGACGTAGGGATTTCCCCCACCCACTGGACGGACGACCTGGTATTCTCTCTCGTCGAGGGCATCCACGAAGCTGATTATGATTTCGCCCCGTTTTTCACCCTCCCGCAGGAATTGACCTTGTTTGAAGTTAGGCAAGGCGTCGAAGAGCGCAAACCCAATCGCCTCCAGGATGGTGGATTTACCGGCGCCGTTCGGTCCGGTGATTGCGTTTACGCCGCGTTCAAACCGGATCGGCGAAGAGTCCGCATAGCTTTTAACGTTCCTCAGTTCGACTTGCGTGATCCACATCGCGGTTACCCCTCTTCCGCCTCGGTCGCCTTTACCGCGGTTGAGGGTTCCAACCCGGTTGAGCCGTTCAACCCGGTTGTGTAGTCCAACCCGCCAATCCCCTCGCGAACCGTCCCAACGATGGCTTCAGGAGCGCTGCCTATGAGCGCCATCTCTTTGACCTGGACCATTAGATCGGCAAGCTGTTCCGCCGCCCCGCGGAAGCGCGAGTCGCGCCGGATGAGATCCTGCAATACGCCCCTTTCCAGCTGCGATCGAGTGTAATGTTCTGAGGTGGAGATCTCAAATTCGACCGGACGGGTGTTGTTTTTAACGCGCACCAGCAGCGGCGACATGCGTTCTTTTACCAGGTCCTCTATGTATTTGAGGTCCAGGTCACCGCGATCAAAACCCAGGATCCCTTCCAGGTTGACCTCTATGACAGGCTTTTGATCTTCTTGTGTCCATTGGAAAATCCCGTTATCCAGACTGGCGCGAATCCCGTCATAGAGAGGTACCGGTTCCTTGTACTCGTCGACCTTAATTGACAGCCGGTGAAAAGGACGCCGGGAGCTCTTTATATGCCTGAAGGTGTGCATGGGATCATTGTCGGCATCCACAGTTACGTAATAGGAACCGCCTTTCCAGCGGCGTTCGTCCAGGCCACAGGTTTCCAGAGAGCCTGGATTGAAAATCCAATCCTGGCGCTCGAAAGGCTTGTGGAAATGACCCAGCGCCAGGTAATCGATGTGCTCCCGCAGTGAGTTCAGTTCATTTTGGGTTAATTCACCCGTAACATGGAGCATTTCTCCTTCCAAGCCGGCGTGCATCATCAGGATAGTAAAGCGCACGTTTTCATCCCGGATTGCTGCCAGCGCGGGGGGCAGTTCCGCAACCACCGTTTTTATGGATGAGCCAAGATAAGGAACCCCTATCACGCGTACGGGTCCAAAATCCACATAAGCGCCTGCGTGTCCGTCCCAGGGCTTTAGTACGATCCCAGCCTCCTCGAAACTCGGGCTGAGTAAGGTGATATAGCCTCGCTCCGCCAGATAATCCAGCCAGGAGTAACGATCGCGGTACTTGGCCCGGTCGTGGTTGCCGGCGATAGCCACCACTGAGATGCCGGCATTCCGCAGTCCGTCGATACCGTTTGCGGCTTGCAGCAGTGTGGGCGGGTCAATGGCAGATTTATGGAACAGGTCGCCGCTGATCAGCACGAAGTCGACCTGTTTCTCTATGGCAACGTCCACCGCTTTCAGGAAAGCACGACCGAAGTCGTTGAACCTTTCACGGTCGCCGTATTGCTGGTAGCCTAAATGGACGTCGGAGAAGTGCAGAAATGTGATTGGCATGTGCGGGTTGGTTGTTCAGTGATTACTTGAGTGATCAGGATACTATATTTTACCTCCCGCAGGTTTCTTATGGGCAGGATGCCTGAGGGATAGTACGTGTTAAACCTCCCGCAGGTTCCTTGTGGGAGGGAGACTCGAGGGTTAGTAAATTCTGCGAGAACCTCCCGCAGGTTCCATGTGAGCGGGAGGCTTGAGGATTAGTACGTATTAAACCTCCCGCAGGTTTCTTGTGGGCGATAGGCATGGTGGATATTACGTTAATATGGTGAAATAGATAATAAGGCGAACAACCTGCGGGAGGTTGAATTCTCCCAACACCCTGCATCAGGTTCTAATCATGCACATGCCCGTGGGCGATTTCGTCCTCGGTTGCCGGGCGCAGGTCGAGCACCTTGACCGAAAAGAACAGTTCTTTGCCCGCCAGCGGGTGGTTGAGGTTTATTTCCACGGTCTTCTTGCCAACGGATTCGACATAGGCGTCGAACGATTCGCCATCCTGATCGCGCAACTGCAGGGCGACGCCCTTTTCCATCGGCATATCGGGAGGGAACTCGTCGAGCGGCACGGTTCCGAGGGCGTCCTCGTCCAGTTCGCCGTATGCCTCCTCCGCTGGAACATTGACCTCCTTGCTTTCCCCGCTGGACATACCGTAGAGCTGGCGCTCCAATCCGGGTATGATCTGTCCGTAACCCTGGATGAATTGGATGTGCTCGTCTTCCCCGGTCGAGTCAACGATCTCGCCTTCCACCTGGAGGGTGTATTCCAGGCTGACGACAGTATCGTCCTGGATGGTCAGGTTTTGGTTTTTTATTTCGCTCATAGCTGTTCTCCTATATTCGGCGTAAGATTAAGATATTCTGCAGGTACTGGAACGAGCGTGGGAGCCCGTTCGGCTGTTGTCGGAAATGAATTGTGGGATTCTATCAAATAGCGCACGTTTTGATTCAAAAAATCAAACGCCCGACATCGGCCGGGCGTATTGATAGTTAGTGCCTTGATTCTATCATTCACTATTACGTTTCGCAGCCGATGCCGTCGTTGTCTGGGTCGAAGTTGTGTGGGTCTGGATCCAGTACCACGAAGTCCCTGTATGGAATGTTTGCACACTGCAGGTCGGGCGGCGGTGATGGGATACAAACGGTGGGGTATGCATCATCGCAGTAATCAGGCGTTTCATAATCGTTTAGTATAATCGGTAAAAATGATAGTTCAGCATCAGGCAGCACGAAGGTATCACTCAAAATCAACTTCAAGGCACCTTTTGTTGCATCGTAGTAACTTATGGCAGGTTCCCCACCGCTGTTGATAGCGATCGAGCAATAAGCACCCACATCTCCAACGCTGAGATTTGGTACAGGTCCCTCGCCGTCTATAGTGGTTTGTCCTGTCCAGATATCTCCTGCACCCGCACCGGTTCTGTAGGCATAGCGCAGGTTGCCATCTTCGGGAATATAGATAAAATCCTCGTAATAACAGACGTGCAGGGCGGTGTCAACAGGATCCCAAACAAGAGAGTTCCACTTTCCCTTATCTTCTCCGGCGCCATTATCAATGACCGTTCCCACTTCTGGCCACGTGATAACCCCCGATGTGTTCACACCCCTGGCATACTTGAGTCGCCCTCTGGGTGGATCACTCGAAACGGGACCATAGTATGCGTCATAATAAGTTATATGAACACCGGGGTAGTTTGGATCGGTATCATCGACAGCAATGGAGGTGTAAGCTTTGATTTTATTTTCGTCCCATCTGTCATAAGTGGGGACGCTGGGGTCTACCACAACGGGAGCTATCCACACATTAAAAAGCGGCTCTTGGTAGGTGAACTTGAGTTTGCGGTTTGTGGCATCGATGTAACTCACATAAGCGCGGTCGTTTGAATCTAATGCCAAAGATGCGAACATACCTACATTCTCTATTGAGTCCAAGGTGATGATGTCCCAGCTTGAGGTATTCCATTTTGCATACTTCAGATCCTGTTTGACCACATCATCCTGGTTGGTCGCTTGGAAATAAACCATATGGGGGAAGCCATTAGAATCAATCTTCATCGATACGTATTGTCCATTATCTCCGGATGTATCTACGTCATCGAAATCCCAGGTCTGATTTTTAATGGTGGTTGTTAAAAGATCACCATGATCCATATCGTAAAAGGCGATGAGCGGCTGGTCGTTCCGGATACCAATAGACGAAAACGCACCAGCACGTATTGTGTCGCTAACAACGGTTGTATATTTGAAATTGTTATACACATAGGCATATTTCAAATAGTCTCTTGAGTCCTCGAAGTAGCTGATGTGGGGGACATCGTCGGTATCTATTACAAGCGATGTTGAGAGACCGAGGTCGGCGGTTGAAATCGCATTGACGTCGTCCTGGAACCACTCGTCGCCGTCCCAATATGTCCACTGCAGAAGCCCATCGGTGAGGTTGTAGTAAGTGATGCCTTTACGTTCGTTCACTCCGAGGTCAATCGAGGTCCAATATCCGACATCTCCGCCTTCGTAGAGAGTATGCTTGTGCCAATCGTCAGCGTCATTGGGATTTTCGGCGTTTGCGTATTTCAAATTCCCATTCGTCGCGTCGTAATAACTGATGATAACCTTCTGGTCGGCATTATCATACGCAATCGATGTATACATGCCTACATCGCCGCCTGCATCAACTTTCATAGTCACCGGATGTTCAGGGTCATCAAGATTGGCATACTTTAAATTTCCCTTGTACCCGTCATAATAACTTACGTGTGGTGTTCCATCGTTGTCAACCACTATGGAGGTGAACCACCCTGTTCCTGAAATTCGATCCTCAATTTCAAAGGTTTCAAACCATTGATTGGAGAAACTTTTTTTGGCGTACTTCAATTGGTCATATTTTTCGTTCGCATAGCTGATATGGATGATGTATTTAGAGACGGTCGGTTTGTAGAAAACCGCGATCGAGGTATACAAGCCAACCTTTCCCTGGTCATTCCAGTCTTCAACAACCTGGCAATGTTTTTGCCCCGGAAGCCAGTTCCAGGTCAGGTAATTCAGTGATTTTCGTTCGGTGTCGTAAAAACTGACGTGTAAGACATTGTTTGGATCAATGTCAATGGAGGTGTACTTTCCGACCCCGCCGGCGTCTTCAGCAATAATAGCCAAGCTGTTGTCTGTGCTGGTCTCTAGCAGTGGTTCCCGCCATAATCTGCCTGCGAGGATATCCAGCAGTTTTTGTTTGGCAGCTTTGAGAACATCCTGCGGCACACCAGGTTCAACTGGTGGTGTTTCTTGGATCACCTGCTCGTTGCCCCCATCTGGCAGGGGTGTGCTTTCAACTATAGGTGTGTCTATGCTTTCCGGAGTGGACTCTACTCTAACCTGCACATCGCCATCAACCGGCTGTGCGGTATCTTCAACCAACGGCTCGCTGGACTCGCTCTGTGGGGGGCTTTCTTCAACCTGCTGGACATCAGTCGCATCTGGTGCAGGGATTTCTAATTGCGTTAAACTTCCATCTCCAAGAGGCGAACCGACGACCGTAAAGGGTGGCAGACCCGTATGTGTGCAGTCCGACCCTTCGATAGTTTCGAAATTCCAAAGCCCCAATACTTTATAGGCAATTTTTAATGTGCCGTTAAATGCATCATAGTAGCTGATAACGGGATCATTAGTAGTCGTAAAATCCAGGGCGGCGTATTCGCCCACCCGGACTCCACTATCCACAACCTCTGTTACCCAATTCTTTGTGAGCCAATCGTAGCACGAGTAATACAGCCCATCACCACCGTAGGCAACGCAGGGCTGCTTCGTGTATGGTTTAAACCGGAAGCTGCGGTCGGTCATATTTAGGAAGAAATCGGCGTCATCGACTATTATTGGCGCATTCCAGGTTGGTGGTAATGCAAGTGGTGCTGCGGGATCAACTTCCTCGACTGGCGCACTCTGTACCGGTGAGGCAACCAGCGTAAACAGGGTCGCCAGCATCAATATATTTATAATAACCTGGCGGCCACGGCGGGTTGTCAGGGTCTTCATAAGTTGCAGCAGGGCTTCAGCAGGGGTCATTTTATTCTCCTTCGTCCGTCCATATAGGACTGCTGGGGAAATGCCCAGAGTTCAGGCTTCTCATATGGGAAGTATAGCATAAACGGGTCTGTCTTGTGATGGACACCATTATTAATTGTAGAACAAAATTTCTAAACAACTCTGTCCCTATTAGTTCGCTCCCAGAAAATCGAGCGCATACTGGGCGTCCAGGTAATTGGAGTTCTCGATCAGCGCCTGGCGGAAGTCCCCCAGGGCGTCGTTGTTCTTGCCCTGGCGGTACATCGCCCAGCCGTGCCACAGCAGGGCTTCCTCAGAGTTGGGTGTTATCTTGAGGGCGTATTCGGTCAGCGCCAGCAGGTCGTCTATTTGACCTGAATGGAAGTATGCAATAAACGGGCTGAATTGGTAGCGCAGCATGCGCTGCGGCAAACTCAGATCGCGGGCCTGGTCGTATGCTTCGGTGGCTTCGAGGTAGCGCTCGAAATAGGTCAGGTTGGAGCCCAGGTTGAACCAGGCGAAGGCGTCCTCCGGGTCGGATTCAGTCTCGACCTGGGCGGCTTCCAGAGCCTGCTGGCGGTTATAGTCCGGGTTCCATTGGGGACCGAGGATGGTTTTGACGGTCTCCTCCTGGTGGGGCAGGTAGATCAGGATATATACGCGATTGAACGCCTGCCAGTATTCGTCCACGGTTTCGTAGGGGATTTCCTGGTCGGCGCCGTGATAACTGTCCTGACCGGTGAAGGTCTGGGTCGTCTCGTCGTAGCCGGTCAGTAATTGGTAGTGTGCCGCCCACAGGTCGTCGTTCGGCCAATATGGACCTTCGAAATAAAAGCTCTCTTCTATCATGACCGGGATTCCAGCCGCTAGGAACTGCTTGAGCAGGTCCAGGTCGCCGCCCACCCGGTACTCGTAATTAAGCCAACCAGCGTTCGTGCGCACGAAGTATGCCAGTTCCTCCACGTTGACGTTGCGGTCCTCGCGCTGCGATTTGAGGGCATCAGCGATGGAATGCTGGTCGCCGTCCCAACTGTAATAGCGCAGGTACATCGCCAATGCGGCAGGACCGCAGTTGTTGATGTCCTGGTATTCCCATCTGGGAGGTTCGAGAGCAACTTTCTGAGGCAGCGGTGTGGGGGACGGAAGTGGGGTGGGAGTAAACACTTGTGTGGGGGTTGCGGAGGGGTGCGGGGTGGTGGTTGGGGTACTGGATGCATGGTTATTAACCACCACCTCGGGATTGGGCAGCGCGGTTGGGGGCGCTTCAATTGGGTTGACCACGCCCCGGAAGTAAGCCTTTGCGAAATCTAGACGCCAGGACAGCCGTTGGTGCACCGGAGGAAAAAAGTAAACCAACCCCATTAAGACAACCGCAGCGGCGAAAACGAAGGTGGCATTAAATAATGAAAGCTTTCGCATGGCGGCAATTGTAACATTAGATGGTTTTGGGATGTGCTAAGGGTAGATTAAGCGATGATTAGGTACTTTTGTGATCAGTCGATCAGGCAACCTGGGATTTAGGCGATCTGGCGATTGATATGTTCTTGATTACCTGAATCAAATTTTTTATGACCCATTATCTTATGGAAACCTGCCCTACGAAGTTTGTAGGGCGGATATCCCTATCCGCCGAATCTTACGTATACCATTCATCTTTGGCAGGTATGGATACCTGCCCTACATAGGTACTTCTTTTTAGACAGCCCCCATTATTGTATGACCCATTATTTTATGGCCCCTTTGATATAATAGCGGACATGAAATATCACATTTGGACATCGGGCTGCCAGATGAACGTAGCCGACTCGCTGCGGGTGGCTTCTGCGCTGGAAAACCTGGGCTACCAGTCGACGCGGCGGGCAGAAGATGCCGATGTGATAGTGCTCAACACATGTGTGGTACGCCAGTCCGCCGAGGACAAGGCATACGGCAGGCTGAACTCGCTGCGCCCTTTGAAGACTCATAAACCGGGTCTGGTGATCAATTTGATGGGCTGTTTAGTGGGCGTGAAAGGTTACGGGCGGCTGCGAGAACGATTCCCATTCGTGGACGTCTTCTCGCCTCCCTCGGACCCCGGTCCGCTTGTTGCTCACCTGACTCAGGGCGAGAGCCGTGGTTTGGAAAACGCCCAGACCGAGCGGCGCTTCGCAGCCATGGATGGCGCGCCTCTTCTGCCTCTGAACGAGCGCGGCAAGTTGGTCTCTACGTACGTACCGGTTGTGCTGGGCTGCTCACATGCCTGCGCATTCTGCATCATCCCTTACCGCAGGGGCATCGAGCGCAGCCGGATGGTAGGTGACATCATCGCCGAAGTGCGCTCCCTGGTATCGCAGGGCGTCAAAGAGGTCACTCTGTTGGGGCAGATCGTCGATCGCTACGGTAAGGACATCCCCGACGGTCCCAATCTGACGGCGCTGCTGAGGGTCGTGCACGAAATTGACGGACTGGAGCGCATTCGCTTCCTGACCTCGCACCCCAATTGGATGAATGACGGGCTGCTGGATGCGGTGGCGGAGCTGCCTAAGGTGATGCCGCACATCGAAGTGCCGGTACAGGCGGGTGATGATAAAGTGCTGGAGGACATGCGGCGCGGCTACAGCGTGGATGAATACCGGCGGTTAGTGGGGCACATCCGCGAGCGCATAGCGGGTGTCTCGATCGCCACAGATGTCATCATCGGTTTTCCGGGTGAGAGCGAAGCCCAGTTCCAACGAACTTATGACCTGTTGGAGGAGCTCAGGATGGACGTGGCTCACCTGGCGCGCTATTCCGTCCGCCCCGGTACGCTGGCGGCGCGCCGTCTGGTGGACGATGTGCCCGATGAGGAGAAGTGGCGCCGCTTTCGCGCTCTGGAAGAACTGCAGGAGGGCATCGCTGCCGGGATCAACGCCCTTTATTTGGGGGAGATGGTGGAGGTGCTCTTCGAAGAGCAGGTTCGAGACCGCTGGCGTGGACGCACAACGACGAACAAACTGGTTTTTGTAGAAACGGATGAGGACTTGCGCGCCCAGGTCAGAGAGGTGCGTATCACCTGGACAGGACCGTGGTCGATGCAAGCCGTCCTCCCAGCAAATACCTGAATGTCTGGGTGACTGGTTGTCTAATTATCTGTATCTCTTCTCGCCCGTCTTATAAATTCAGGGGTATTCAAGCTGCGCTCCAGCAAGTATGTAAAATAGTGCTGCATCAGCCTTTCCATCTCTATATTGATAGGGGCGGAAAGCGAGGCGCGGGTTGCCTGGTCGTAACTGCTGCGCTGGAAATGGCGCAGGTATTTCAGAGCTGTTAATGAGACCGGTTTTGCCCCCGCAACACGCGCCCCACAGCTTGGACACAGCACCCCGCCTCCCTGGGCGGAGAAGAACTGGTCCTGGGGTTGGATTTCAGCTTCACAACGCACACATGTGTACAACTGCGGTCGAAATCCGACCAGGTCAAGCAAACGCAGTTCGTAATAGCGCAAGACCAACTCCGGCTTATCCGGTGAGCACAGCCGTGCGAGCGTGTTCCTCAGCAGTCGAAAGAGTCGGCGGTTCTCGCCCTCTTCGTAGGTGAAGCGGTCCAGCAGTTCGACCACATACGAAGCGTAGGTCGTCAGCAGCATGTCTTCTCGCAGAGGTGTGAACTGGTCTATTGCTTCGGCTTGGGTGATGATCGCGATATTACGCCCGCGCGCCAGGAGCATTTTGACGTGCGTGAATGGCTCCAGGTGACCCGCTTTGCGCGAACGCGGACGACGCACACCTTTGCCGATCGCCTGCACCTTGCCCATCTCGAGTGTGAAAAGCCCCAATATGCGGTCGGCTTCCCCCCAGTTTCGATGTCTCAAAACGATTGCTTGAGCGCGCAGTAGGCGTTGACGGCGTTGGGACCTGTCTTGAATAGGCATACCGTGATTATATCAAGATTGATGGAGCTCTTTTATCCCGGACCGCTCCCGTCCCGGACATCTCTCGTCCCGGACAGCTCTAGTGTACTGTCAAACATCATAGATTAAGTTGTCATTGCTAAGCGCTAAGCATCCGCCCTTCGGATGCCGCATCCGCTCTCCAGCATAGTGTCATTGCCATGCATTTTGCTAAGCTCACATTTTTTGTGAGCCGCTCATGTAGTTTGAGCCGCATCCTCTTTTTAGATGCCGAAGCATCGGTTTCTAGATGCCGCATTCCCCCCTCTTGTCATTGCTGGCGCTTTTCCGCCGAAGCATCCGTTCTTTGGATGCCCAATCTCCGCTCTTAAGAATCTGCTTTTTAGATGCCGAAGCATCCGTCATTTGCATGCCGATAATCCCTTGGAGTGCCAAGCTCATGTATCTTGAGCCAGCCTTGCTTGCGCCTTTATGGTAATAAAGCTGAAGCATGGCTTCAGCAATCCATATCTGTTTTAGATGCCCAAGCATCGTTCTCTGGATGCCGCATCGGTTTCCAGATACCGCTCCTCGCAACTCGCTTCGACTCTTCACGTTCGCACAGTGCGACAATCCAAACATTCATATTTGACACAGTACTTGTCCCGGATACCCCACTATCGTCGACTGCGTTGACGCCGTTATACCCTTCTGGTACAATCCATCCGCCCGGTGCGTTGTACCCTTCGCCCGGGCTGAACTATGATTTTAGTAAAAATCCAGTAAAAAGAAAGGGCTTGATAATATGAAAGTACTCTTAATTCAGGACGTTTACAACTTAGGTCGCGCTGGCGATGTGAAGAAGGTGGCCAATGGTTATGGTCGCAATTTTTTACTCCCCCAGGGTCTTGCAGTGCTGGCGACCCCCGGTGCGCTCAAGCAGGTTGACCGCATTCGGGTTCAGGCTGACGAAAAACGGGTAGTTCTCAATGAAGAGATGAGCATTGTCGCCGAGAAGCTGGCAGAGGTTAAGTTGACCTATCCCGTAAAAGCGAGCGAGACAGGCAAACTATACGGCTCGGTCACAACTCAGATGATCGTCGACTCGATAAAACAGGAAACGGGTGTAGAGATTTCACGCAGCCAGGTTGATGCCCAACCCATTCGTCTACTTGGCGTGCAACAGGTAAAAATCCGCTTGACGATCGACCAAATCCCAGAGGTGACTGTGGTTGTGCACCGCGAGGGAGAGGCACCCGAGACGGCAGAGTTAGAGCCCGGGGTTGAACCTGGAGCCGAAGAGAGACTGTCCATAGCCGATGTAGTGGCGGAGATCGAACCTGAGGTCGAAGACGAGCTCATTGCAGCAGAGTCTGAGGCTGAGGTTGAATCTGAGGCAGTGGAAGCCGAGATTGAGGCTGAAGCTGAGGCGGTGGCAGAGATCGAACCAGAGGTCGAAGAGGAGATCACTGCAGTAGAGTCTGAGGTTGAATCTGAAGCAGTGGAAGCCGAGATTGAGGCCGAGACCGAACCCGCCCCACTGGAAGAAGAACTGGAAGCGGTCCCCGACCCGGATGAAACGGAAGGTGGTACCGCCTCCTGAGGCCAACCACGACCAGAAGATTATACCCTTTTGATCAACAACGGCATAAGCCCTCCGGGAACCAGGCGTGTGTCCCCCCATATTGTTTTAGATGATCGCCTGGTGAGGCCGCCAGATACCAGGACCAGGTCCTAACTACCCTGCAGATGAGCGCAACGATTGGTCAGCAGCTCCGCGAGGCGCGTGAGGCGCGTTCACTAACGCTTGAGCAGGTCGCCCATGCGACGCATATGCGCGTACATTATCTCCAGGCTCTAGAATCGGGGGAGCTCAACACCATACCCTCTGAAGCCCAGGCGCGCGGCTTTTTGCGTGCCTACGCCAATTTCCTCAATCTGAATGCCGAGCCGCTTCTGGCTGATTTGGATGGTGGTCTGACCAACCAGGCAGCGCCAACCCCAATTACGGTCCCAGAGCAAACCCCTGATGCTTCACAAGTTGATATTGAAGACGCCGAAGCCATTTTCCTTGAAATCGGTCAGACTTTGCGGAACCAACGCGAGTTGTTAGGTCTCTCTCTGGACGATGTCGAGCACCATACCCATTTACGCCTGCATTACCTGATGGCTTTGGAAGCCGGGGACCTGGGCGGACTGCCGTCACCGGTGCAGGGGCGCGGCATGCTGAAAAACTACTCTTCGTTCCTGGGGCTTGACTCTGACCGTATCCTTCTCAGATTCGCAGACGGACTGCAGGCGATCCACGCCGCCAAACAGCCGCCTAAGAGGAAGAAAGGACCTCCACCTGGGGACCGCAAACCGGCTTTGCCCGGACCTGTGCGCAGGTTCTTTTCCGCCGATGTATTGATGGTCCTTGCGGTCTCGCTGGGAATGATAGCTTTTGTATCCTGGGGAGTGATTACCATTTTCGCGATGAGCGCCGAGCAGGCGCCGGCGGCAACGGCTCCATCCATCGCCGATGTGCTGCTCGCTTCGCCTACTGCTACTGAAACCTACACACCCGAGCCGGTCACCCCGACTGCACCACTACAACTGCTGGCAGCCCCAACACAGGCGCTGCCGACCAGTGCGACAGGAGAGGTCGAATTGGCCTCCGATAGTCAAGGCGGTGTCCAGATTCATGTGACTGTTCACCAACGCGCCTGGATGAGGGTTATAGTTGATGGGGATATAGAATTTGAGGGTCGTGTCTTGCCTGGGAGTGCTTATAATTATGCCGGAGAATCACAGGTGGAACTTTTGACCGGTAACGGGGCTGCCCTGCAGGTGCATTTTAACCAGTATGACCTGGGCTTTCTGGGAGTCTACGGGCAGGTGGTGGAGCGGATGTTCACCGTGGAAGGCATCGTGACCCCGACCCCTACCATTACGCTGACACCGACCGCTACCTCACCCTTCACGGCGACGCCCACCGCAACTGCGACCCCAAAACCGGGTGAAGCCACGGCGCCTGCGTTACCTTAGTGTTCCTGGCGGCATCTTTCAGAAGTGAAATCATATGAACGTCAAATCTTTTTACCTGGTCTCTTTAGGTTGTGCAAAAAACACGGTCGATTCTCAGTCGATGGCTCAATTGCTGGTCGGATCTGGCTATCGATCAGTGCAGGATGTGGATGAAGCGGGCTTGATCATCGTCAACACATGCGGGTTCATCGGACCGGCGAAGGAAGAGTCTATCAAGGTGCTCGCAGAACTTGCAGATAGTAAGCGCGCCGGTCAAAAATTGATCGCGGCTGGCTGCCTGACCCAACGCTACGGCGCCGATGTCGTCCGCCAGGTCCCGGGCATCGACGGCGTATTGGGCACCCGTCGCTGGATGGATATTGTGGACGTCGTGGGGCGCTTGAGAGCTGGAGGACATCCTGAACCGGTTTATCATCTTCCGGAAGTCCCGACGGTGGGGAGCGATGAGCGGGGTGTTCTGCGGGCTGCGGTTCAAGGCGCGAGTGTTTATCTTAAGATCGCCGATGGCTGCAGTCGACCGTGTGCTTTCTGCGCCATTCCGTTAATCAAAGGTCCGGCAGTCAGCCGGTCGCTTGAAGTCATCCTGGAAGATGCGATTGCCCTGCAGGAGCAGGGTGCCCGTGAGTTGATATTAATTGCCCAGGATACCAGCGATTACGGGCATGACCTGGGCTTGAAAGATGGACTGGCTCAGCTATTGGAAAGGCTGGTCGAATCTGTCCGGGAAGTCGATTGGATACGCGTCATGTACACATACCCGGGTCGTGTCACCAACCGCCTGATCGAGGTCATGGCAAGCAGCCCTCAAATTGTTCCCTACCTGGATATGCCCTTGCAGCACGCTCATCCTGATACCCTGCGCCGAATGCGCCGACCGGCGAACCTGGAATGGGTTTACACGACAATCGAAAACATGCGGGCTGAAATGCCGGATCTGGCTTTGCGAACCACGTTCATCGTCGGTTATCCCGGCGAAACGGACGACGAATTTCAAACCCTGCTGGATTTTACTGCGGAGATGCGCTTCGACCGGGTCGGGGTATTTCAATTTTCCTTCGAACCCGGCACAACCAGCGAAGAGCTGGGCGATCCGATTCCACCGCATGTGAAGCAGGAGCGCTACAACCGGCTGATGGAAATGCAGCAACCGATCTCCCTGGGTAAGAACCAGTCATTTGTCGGCAAAAAAATGGACGTATTGGTCGAGGGACAGGGGGATGGCATCTCAGTCGGTCGCACGTATCGTGATGCGCCGGAGATTGATGGTGTGGTCGTCATTGAGGGTCAGGTACCGGCGGGTGAAATGGTCCTGGTACGTATAAACGGAGCGATGGTTTATGATTTGAGCGGCACCGTTGAGTCCGATTCTGCTTCAGTAGGTGCTGACAAAGGTAAAATGGAGGCACATGATTGATCTGAATTCTCCTGAAATCAAGTTTATGATCGACGCTGTATGGCGGTCTGCAATGCTGGTGGGGCGGGTGCAGTCGGAGCTGGTTTCGGCTTCGCTTACTAAGGATGACCGTTCACCGGTCACAGTCGCTGATTTCGCCTCCCAGGCTCTGATCGGCAAGCTGCTGGAGGACGCATTTCCGGATGATGCTATGGTGGCGGAAGAGGAATCGAGCACACTGTTAGACCCTGCCGCAGCCCAGACTCTGGACGACGTAACCCACTTTGTGAGCCTCAGCATTCCCGAAGCAGATTCTCAAAAGGTGTGTGCCTGGATTGATCACAATCGGGTCGATACTGCGTCCCGCTTCTGGACGCTGGATCCTATTGACGGCACAAAAGGCTTCCTGCGCGGCGACCAGTATGTGGTTGCCCTGGCTTTGATCGATGAAGGGGAGGTGCAGTTCGGCGCGTTGGGCTGCCCAAACCTGCTGGATGCTCACAAGCCGGATTTTGAAGGTCGGGGTTCGCTGGTCATTGCGGCTCGCGGCCAGGGTACCTGGAGTACGACACTGAGCGAACCGGGCAGTTTCGCTCCTCTCCACGTCTCGGAAGTGGATGATTCACCCTGGGCGCGCATCCTGCGTTCGTTCGAATCCGGGCACACAAATGTGAGCCAGATCGATGAATTTGCTATAACGCTGGGGGTGCAGGTTGAGCCTGTACGCATGGACAGCCAGGCAAAATACGCTCTCCTGGCGGCAGGTGAAGGTGAGCTGATTCTACGCCTGCTTTCACCTTCACGACCCGATTACCGCGAAAAGGTTTGGGATCAGGCCGCAGGTTCCATAATATTAGAGCAGTCCGGCGGACGGATAACCGATCTGGATGGCAATACGCTGGATTTCACAAAAGGACGGCGGTTGGAGGACAACCGCGGCGTCCTGGCGTCGAACGGTCTCCTGCATGAAACGGCTTTAAGAGCTTTGAAGGAAATTGGAGCGTAAATAGCATGCAGCCGCACCTGCTACCCCTGACCCTGGTCGCCTGATCCTTATCCCTCGCAATCCCCATGACACGCGCCGACCGAATCGCCTTGATCTTAAGCCTGCTTGCCGTATTAGCAGGCTATCTGGTGCACGAGCGTGTCTTTGAGCGCATGGCTCACCTGGAAGACGAGATGGCGTATGTGTGGCAGGCGCAGACCATTGCGGGTGGACATCTTACCCTGACTTCGCCACCCGGGCAGAAAAGCTTCCTGGTGCCGTTTGTGGTTGATTACAATGGACAGCGGTTCGGCAAGTACCCGCTCGGTTGGCCTGTCTTGCTGGCGGTTGGTGAACGTTTGGGAATCCGGTTTTTGGTCAACCCTCTCCTGGCAGGTGTGGCTGTCTGGTTGACGTATCTGTTGGGCAAGCGAGTTTTCAACACGACGGTAGGTCTGCTGGCTGCCGGGCTCACCCTGACTTCGCCGTTCTTCCTGATAAATAGCGGCAGTCTGTTGTCGCACCCGTTCGGCTTGGTGCTGAGCGCTGGCTTTGCGCTGGCATGGCTGGAGGCATTTTGTGACCAGAATGCGACTCACCGGACCCTGTCCGCTGTGGCTGCCGGGCTTACATTGGGCGTATTAGCCCTCACCCGCCCGCTGACCGCTGTGGCTTTGGGAATCCCATTTGGTCTGCACGGCATTTACCTGTTCGTCAAAAAAGATCCCTATACACGCCGGTTGCTGATCCTGATTGGGGTCATAATTTTGACCCTCGCCTCGCTGTACTTCGTCTGGCAGTATATCGCCACTGGGGACCCGTTCCTCAATCCTTATACATTGTGGTGGGAGTACGATAGGTTTGGGTTTGGTCCCGGTCACGGGCGCAAGCCGGGGGGTCATACGCTGAACCAGGCCTGGATCAACACACGCCAGAGCTTGCGCATCGGCAGTCACGATCTGTTTGGATGGGCGGCTTATTCCTGGATTTTTCTGCCTTTTGGTCTGCTGGCGATCCTGCGCGAGCGCAACTGGAAGGCGCTGCTGCTCGGCAGCATCCTGCCGATCCTTGTGGTGCTTTATTTGGGGTATTGGATCGGCTCGTCGTTATTTGGACCGCGCTATTTCTACGAAGGGTTGTACAGTCTCACCCTGACCAGCGCGGCCGGGATCGCCTTTCTGGCAGGCTGGCCCATTAATGAGGGGCAGCCCTGGCCAAACTTTTCGGGGTGGCGGAGAATTCGCCCGCTGGCTGTGACGGCTTTGGTTACCGCTCTGGTCTCCTACAACCTGATAGTTTATACCCCCATACGGTTGGGGAAGATGCACGGATTATACGGCGTGTCGCGCTCCCACCTGGAGCCGTTTCAAACCCCTTCGGCTCAGGATCTAACGCCCGCGTTAGTTATCGTCCACCCTGATGACGGTTGGATCGAATACGGGACTCTAATCGAGCTTGAAACCTCGTATTTGGACACACCCTTTATTTTCGTCATTTCGCGGGGGCCCAGGGTCGACAACGATCTAGCGCAGGACTTCCCCGAGCGCGATGTCTACCACTACTACCCGGACGAACCGTACAGTTTTTACACCCAACCGAAACCAAAGCCTTAGGTGATCCTGTTTTCAGCGGGGTTGATTTTCAATTATTTGCAGCAGTTCATCCAGGGGCATATCTTCCAGCGATTCCAGGCGCAGGTCTGCCAGATCAGTGGAAAGCCGGCTGGTCAGGATATTCGGCACCCAAACGCAAGACAAACCCGCTTTTTTGGCCGCGATGATGCCGTTGACCGAATCCTCAAAAACGACCGCCTGGTCGGGGGATACCCCAAGGTCATTTATTGAAGCTAAGAAAAGCTCTGGGTCTGGTTTGGTGTTCTGGACGTCATCCGAACCTTTGATGCTGTCAAAATAGTCGATCAAACCCAGTCGCGAGAGGTGTCCGGTTACCCAGGCGCAATCCGAACTGGATGCCAGACCGATTTTTAAACCCATTGCTTTTGCGCTATCCAGGTAATCCAGCACCCCGGGTAAGATCGAGCGCTTCAAGACCAGTTCAATTTCGCGCGCCTGCTGCCTTTGACGGATTTCACGGTCCGGCAAGGGCTCCCCTAATTGGCTTTCGAGTTCGGCTAAGGGGTTAAAACCCCCGTCGGTTGTTCCAATGTGCGCCCCAAACAGGTCGAAAGAGAATGTGCAGCCATATTCCTGGAATATCTCCTGCCAGGACTGGTAGACAGGCTCTTCGGTCTCCAGGATCAGCCCATCGAAGTCAAAAATTAAAGCTCGTATCACATAATTCTCCGGGTGGCGTTTTCACCTGAGGTTGCGATTTCGTTCGGGCGCTGCATATGGTTATTTAATGAGCTGTTCTAGACGGCTCTCACCAATGTTGAAATACCTCGCATCCGGATGGTGAACGACGATCGCGGCTGTGGATTGTTCTGGAACCATTTGGTAGGCAGCCGTCAAACTCATACCCAGCTCTTTCTCTGCAGGCAGGAGTTCGAATACGAGTTCATGGTCTTCCAGTTTTGGAATCGCCTGGTAGCCCCACGAGTAGCGCTTGCCTCGATTCTCGGGCAACCCCAACTCCTGCCGAATGTGGAGGTGCATGTATTCGGCCGTCGCTTCGGCTGTCTGCACAGCCAGCCCGTGGGTGTAGTAAGCTTCAGAATAATCCCCTGCGGCTTCCAAACGGTCGAACCGCTCGGTGGCTTGACGACCAACAGTGACCACCTGCAGCGCGACTACGTCCACATGATCCGATTCAATGGAGGCGAAATAGTCAGCCAGGCATAGATGATCGCCGGATGGCTGGCGTGGAAAGGTAAAGCGGGCGATTTCAGACTTCTCACCTGGTCCATCTTCTGCTTGCAAGTTGGGGGAGATCGAACCGGGATCGAATATTATCAGCTCGTCGCCATCGGATTGAGCCGGCCAATAGCCGTATACCGCTTGCGGTTTCAGCCAACCTTCCTGTAAAGCCTGGCGCTGCATGTTTTCGAGTCGCTCTTCGAACTCCGCCTGCAGGCGCTCCCAATCCTCGCCGCGTGCGTTCTTTGCGCCCCAGGAAAGGCGGAAGAGCTCATTTTTTGACAGGTATTGGAAGACGGTATCCAACGGCATTGCTCTAACGACGTGTGATCCCCAGGATGGCGGTGAAGGGAATGTGGGCGCAGGAAGAATTTTAGAGCGGGGGAGGGGATGGTCCTTGTCCCTCCTTCTTAGGGACCGGTTCAGTTCGCGCAGCGCCTGTTCCATTGTGTTCGTTTGGATCTGCTCTCTAGTCTCGGGGTTTATAAGGGCTTCCATCGTAGTCAGCCCTTCAAAGGCGTCCTTGCAGTAGAAAACACCAGCCTTGTAAGGCGTATCGTCTTCCGTGAACAGGATGCGCAAGCCGAAGCGCCGGTTGATGGCTGCGCCGCCGACCAGCACGGGTATCTCGAGACCACGCCGTTGAAGCTCATCCACTATGAGGGGCATTTGTTTGCTTGTGTTGACCAGCAGGGCGCTCAATCCGATCGCGTCGGCGCGCTGCTCTTCAGCCCTGGAGATGATGGTCTCTGCCGGGACCTGCTTGCCTAAATCGACGACTTCGAAGCCGTTGTTAGCGAGGATAGTCTTGACCAGGTTTTTGCCGATGTCATGGACGTCGCCGTACACCGTAGCAAGCACCACTTTTCCTTTGCTTGCGCCACCTTTGCGGTCCATGAAACCTTCCAGATAGGAGACGGCTTTCTTCATCACTTCCGCCGATTGGAGCACGAAGGGCAGGATGAGTTCTCCTGAACCAAACTTATCGCCGACTTCCTTCATGGTGGGAAGCAGGACGGTGTTGAGGATATCGACCGCTGCTTCGTTTTGTAATGCGATGTTTGCCAGTTTGTCCTGCTGACCGTTATTAGGTTGGAGCTTTTGAGCCAGGATTTCGTCGATGTCTGTTTCTACACCTTCTTTGTGACGGTGCAGAATGCGCCAATGCAGCCTTTCCTGGGGAGTCATGCCCTCGGTTGGATCGCTCACAGTAGCGCCTGCCCGAATCGTATCAGCGTCAATAGATTCGAAATATTCAATGAAGCGCTGGAGCGCATCCGGACGGCGGTTGAAGATCAGATCTTCGGCCAATTCCCGTTCTTTATCCGGTATTTCGGCGTAGGGGGTGATGTGAGCCGGGTTGACGATCGCCATGTCCAGACCAGCCTGGATGGCGTGATACAGCATCACACTGTTCAGAACCGGGCGGGCGATTGGTTTAAGACCAAATGAGGCATTGCTTACACCGAGCGAGGTCATCACACCGGGAAGCTTATCCTTGATCAAACGGATGCCTTCGATCGTCTCGACGGCTGAATTGGCGAACTCGGGGTCACCCATCGCCAGGGTGAAAGTCAACGTGTCGAAAACCAGGTCTTCCGGTCGCAGACCGTGATCGTTGAGGGCGATTTCGTAGATGTGTTTGGCGACTTCTAACTTGCGTTGGGCAGTTTTTGCCATCCCTTGTTCGTCGATCGTCAGGATGAGTACGGCGGCATTATATTCCTTGGCCAGCGCAAAGATCCTGTCGGCTTTGACTCGACCTCCTTCCAGGTGGGTGGAGTTGAGCAGACAGCGACCAGGAGCCGTTTGCAAGGCCGTTTCCATCACGTCTGGCTCAGTGGTGTCGATCACCAGTGGGACTTCAACGCCGGAAGCAAGTAGTTTGACCACCTCCCGCATCAAATCCAGCTCGTCGGGACGCTCGGTGACAGCGACGGATATGTCGAGCGCGTGAGCGCCTCCCTCCACCTGTCCACGGGCAATCTCAAGGATTGCATCGTAGTCCTTGGCTAAAAGCAGGCGTTTAAACCTGCGGCTGCCCTGCGCGTTGCAGCGCTCACCTATCAGCAGCGGAGGCGGTTCTTGCTGCATGGGGATCGCACGGGTGGAGGAAGCAAGGTGCGGCACGGAAACTCTCGGGCGTTTTGGATGGGGGCGCCGCGTTAATGGTTCACTGCCCAATTGTTCCACCAATTTTTTTAGATGCTCGGGGGTTGTTCCGCAGCACCCGCCCACCACGCTGGTTTTGTTCTTGTCCACGAATTCGACCATAGCCTCGGCGAAATCTCCAGGATCGAGAGTATAGACGGCTTCCCCGTCCACGTTGAGCGGCAGACCAGCGTTCGGGATGCAAGAGACTGGCAGGGAAGTGTTTTCTCCAAGGTAGCTGATTGGCTGGCGCATGTGCTCAGGTCCGGTTGAGCAGTTCAGACCGATAACGTCGATGTCTAACCCTTCAAGTATGGTAAGCGCAGCGCCGATGTCCGTCCCCAGCAGCATGCGCCCGGTCGTATCAAGGGTAACCTGTGCCTGAACGGGCAGGTAAATCTCCGTCGCTCGGAAGGCTTTTTTGATTCCAGTGATGGCGGCTTTAACTTCCAGGATGTCTTGGGAGGTTTCGATAAGGATCAAATCCACACCGCCCTGGATCAAGCCGGTGGCTTGTTCACAATAGATTTCAACCAGCTCGTCGAAGGTAATATTCGAAAGATCGGGGTCGTCGGCTGAAGGGAGTTTGCCCGAAGGACCGATCGAACCGGCTACGAAGCGAGGGTGTTCGGGTGTGCTGTATTCGTTTGCCAGACGGCGGGCTAGTTCTGCTGCCTTGCGGTTAATTTGGATCACTTGATCCCCCAAGCCGTACTCATCGAGAGAGATGCGGTTGGCGCGGAAAGTGTCGGTCTTCAGGACATCAACTCCCACTTCCAGGAAAGAGCGGTGGACTCGCTCAACTGCTTCGGGATAGCTGATCACCAGGTAGTCGATGCAGCCATTGTACTGCTCCCCACCGAAGTGCTCAGCGGTTAATTTCTGTTCCTGCAAGTTGGTGCCCATAGCGCCGTCATAAATGAGCACACGCTCTTCTAGTGCGTCCAGATATCTACGGTTTGTGTATCTTCTATCCATGAACTATCCTTCACCCTGGTTGTCTTATTGCCAATCACCCGATCCCTAAGTGCCTCATCCTTGGGAAATGCGAGTTTACCATGCGGGAAGAGGGGTGTCAAATTGGCTGCCGTCTTCGAACATCAGTCCGCGGATTTACGCTAAAAATCGCGTAGTTAACGTGAATTATGGATAAGAGGGGGTTCCAAAATGGAGTGTGCTATTGGTGCCAAAACCAAAACACTCCAAAAGGAATCCCTCGATGATTCTAACTGAATTGTTCTGTGATGTCGATTAATTCAATGTGAGCAGAGTCACAGATACTCTAAGATTGTCCTACAACTTCGTAATGTACAACCCGAGGTTCATATTCGAGCAAAAAGCCCTTATCTTCAGGGTAGTATTTTGCCAACTCGGCATCATCTCCCGCAAAACCCTTTATCACATCCAGACTCTCCCAATACGTCATCGTAATGAAATGAGTAACCTCACCTTCTTCGCGCTCCAGTATAAATACGCTGATATTGCCCTCAACCGATCGATAATCGGGAATAGCTCGTTCGTTCAGGAACGCTCGATATGCAAGCTCATGTATCTTGAGCCGGCCTTGCTTGTTGACACGCGTCCATGCCACATACGCACAATCATTTTGCCTCCTAACTAACGTTAGTTAATATTTAACGATTATGTTATCGCCCGATTATTTTATCGCGATTAAGTTATCGCCGATTATTTCATCGCGATTATGGTATCGCTCAAGGTTTAAGGATTGACTTATTCTCTTTTTAAGATATAAATAAGTTAACTCCGTCAATCATTTATGACATTCTGACCAGTAAACATCGAGGATTGTTGAATCAACACCGGAGGCCCACACAAATCTTCCAAATCGAAACCAGTTGAATAATGGGGAAGGATATGGAGATCAGGATTCTCGTCCTCCATAAGCTACTACGGGTAAATCAATTTTCCGGGCAGCTTCCTTCAAATCCGCTTTCCACAGCCGATCCAGAGTAACTTTTCCATCGGGACACTATCTAGCACCAGAAGGAGATTTGCGATGAAGTCTATCTTACGTTTGCTCCTGTCTATCATATTCGCGTTCGTCGCTGTGGTGGTTACGCTGAAATTCCTCTCCTGGTCAAACCAAGACGATACTACAGCACTCGTTTCCACGGAGATAAGTTCGCATGCGCCACAAAACGACGAACATAACCAATCTCACGGAGTGATGCCCGCTGTCCAATCTGAGACAGACGAAAACTTATTCAGCAAAGCCTTTCAAACGCTCACGGACCTGCCTCTACGCTTCATTGCCAACGCCGGTCAAACGGATCCAGCCGTAAATTTTACAGTCAAAGGCGCCGGTCACACGTTGTTCTTCACCCAGGACGAGGTAGTTTTCAGCGCGGTGCGTGAAGTGGAAGAGCAAGCTGTTTCCTCTGTTGTGCGGCTGAGCTTCGAGGGCGCCAATCCAGGACCGCAGATGGCCGGTCTGGGTCTGATGCCTGGAGTGGTCAATTATTTCCTGGGAAACAACCCTGGTAACTGGCACACATCCGTTGATACCTACGCCGGAGTGAGCTACAGTGAGCTTTACACGGGGATAGAACTGGTTTACCGCGGCGCTCGGGGACAATTGAAGAGCGAGTTCGTTGTAGCGCCGGGAGGCGATCCGGATGACATCCGCATGGTTTACAGCGGTGTTCAGAACGCATATATTCGCGAGGATGGCGCGTTGGTATTGGAAACCTACCTCGGTCAATTGGTGGAGGGGAAGCCGCTGGTTTACCAGCAGGTGGATGGCGCCAAAAAGATGATTCCCGCAGGTTATTTTTTAGAGAACCTCCCGACTCCGCAAAATGGAATTCTCTCATACAGAGTGAGTTTCGAGATCGGCGAATATGATCCCGACCTGCCCCTGCTGATCGATCCTGTGCTGGCTTTCTCCAGTTTCATTGGTGGGAGCCAGTCCGATAAAGCCCATGACATCGCCGTAGATGATAATTCGAATATATACATAACAGGAGTAACCTACTCAAGCGATTTTCCCACTACTACGAATGCCATTTCCAGCACATTTCAATCCTCCGGGGATATCTTTGTCACTCAAATCGTCGAGTCAAGTGGAGTCTACACATATGGTTTTTCCACTTATCTAGGAGGCAGTGATAACGATACCCCACATGGAATTGCGGTAGACAGCGCTGGAGATGTCTATATCGCAGGGATAACGGGTTCGGATTCTGACTTCCCCATCGTGAATGCGCCGCAGCCGACTTTTGGCGGTTCATATGACGGTTTTATGGCGAAAATCACAAATATCAACGGCTCAGCCAGCCTGGCTTACTCCACATATCTCGGAGGAACAAGAAACGACGCCGCTTATGACAACGCGATTGACAGCGCCGGCAACCATTACGTCACGGGTGAAACAATATCGAGCGACTTCCCCACCACGACAAACGCCATACAACCATCGTATGGTGGCGAATCCATTAATAAAGGCGATATTTTTGTGACCAAGATCATCACCGCTGGCGGCGTATATACATACGGCTATTCCAGTTTCTTGGGTGGAACCGGAGGTGAAAGAGGCACCGGAATCGCTGTTGGATCTGATGGCGATGTCTATGTGACCGGCTACAATATCAACAGCCATTATCCAATGGTCAACCAGTTACAGACATCCGATGCTGGGGGTGATGCGGTTGTGACCAAGCTGCGTTATTCTGCTGACAACTACACTTATGAATACTCAACCTACCTGGGTGGTGGTAACACCGACTGGGGATACGGGATTGCCGTTGACGATTCCGGCAACGCCTACGTAACCGGAGTGACATACGGTGCGGGATTTCCGATCACCAACGCAGTCCAGATGACGTTTGGCGGCTCGAGTGACATTTTTGTAACCATGTTGGAGAGCACAGGTGGAAAACCTGATTACGGTTATTCAACCTATATAGGAGGCAGCAATGATGATTACGGACTGGCTATCGCCGTCGATGGAGATGGGAACGCTCATGTAACCGGAAATACGAAGTCCAGCGACTTTCCCACCCGCAGCGCAATCCAACCTCAAAAAGCTGGAACCGATTACTATAAAGATGCAATTGTCACCAAGATAATCAGCGCAACCGGCGTTTATACTTATGCATACTCGACATACATTGGAGGTTCGAATCACGAAAATGAATATGACGAACAAGGGGGGATTGTCGTGGACGATAATGGTAATGTGTATGTGGTCGGGACCACCGGGTCAAGTGACCTTCCGATCACCCCCAACGCAATCCAATCTACCAAGGCGGGTGAATCATGGGCTCAAGCTGCTTTTGTACTCAAGATAATAGGACCCACCGACCTGCAGATCAGCAAGCGCGTAAACCCACCAGGTGTACTAAAGCCTGGCGAAGACGTCACCTACACGCTGGTCTACACCAATAACAGCCCGTTAACAATCTCAGGCGTCGTAATTACGGATATCATCCCAATATCACTAACCAATATAAACTTCACCAGCAGCGGCGCGCTCATAACAGCCACCCAGGATGTCACCTACGTGTGGCAGGTTGATCCCCTCTCTCCGGACGCGGTGGGTTTCATCACAATTACCGGCTTACTTGATCCATCGGTGAGTGAAGAATTCACAATGACCAACCAGGCCATAATCGCTACCGAACCGGACGCGTATTTAGGAGACGACAACCCGGATAACAATATCAGTGTGGTTCAAAATCTGGTAGATGTCAGCGTGGTTGAACCTATTGCAGGGTTATCTGCCAGCAACGATAGCCCTACTGTCTTAGGCAATGAGACCACACTGACAGCCACGATCACCGGCGGTAGCGATGTGAGCTACAGCTGGGATTTCGGCGACACCACAGGCGATAGCGGCGCGGTCGTGACCCACACCTATCCCAGCGCAGGCATCTTCACTGCGACGGTAACTGTTAGCAACTCTGTCAGTTTACTCTCGCAGGACACAATTGTATCAATCATCGAACCGGTTGCTGGGTTAACTGCGGGGAATGATAGTCCAACAATATTGGGAAATGCCACCTCGCTGACAGCCACAATCACCGGCGGCAGCGATGTGAGCTACAGCTGGGATTTCGGTGACAGCATCAATGGCGCCGGTGCAGTCGTATCTCATGTCTACCCACAAGCGGGTGTGTTTGAGGCTCATGTAACTGCCAGCAACTCGGTGAACAACCTCACGGACAGCACTTATGTCACCATTATGGAGCAGTTCAATATCCCGGTTGGAGGCGGAACATATACTTCCTCAGACGATGTGCTCACCATAGAAGCCTCCGGGGATGTCACTGAGGTCATTACCATCAACTATACACCGCAATTAACCACCACGCAGAGCGCAGGAGAATTTGAGTTCGCGGGTATCTACTTCCACCTCGAAGCCGAGGATGGGAGCGGTAGTCCGATCACGGACCTCACCCATCCCATGACGCTGACCGTCAGCTATGATGAAAGCGCCCTGCCCCCCGGCGTAGATGAAAATGATCTGGAAATTTACCGCTACGACACCGCGTTGGGTAACTGGGTGGCGCTGGCAGGTATCGTCGACCCGGCCGCGGATACCATAACCGTAATCCTGGATCACTTTTCCGAGTTCGTTTTAGGAGCCCCGACCATTGTAAAGAAATCTATTTATGTCCCGTTCATCGTTCGTTGAGCAGGTTTCGAAAATATATTTTCTTTAGTCCTGATAATATCTGCACCAGCCTTCTAACAAACACGAAGGCTGGTTGGTTTTTTTTAAAAAATTTCCGATTATTTGCTCGGGGCTGTCCCAAATGATTATCAGTCTCCCGAAGGATACTGGGACGGTGTGAGAGACGCGCCGCGTGCCTTCGGCGAAGCGAAGAGTCTAGATTCTTCACTTCGTTCCCCTGAAGGTGACCAAGTGTCAGAATAACATTCCATCTAATTCTCTGTGACTGACCAATTAAGTTATCGCCGATTATTGTATCGCCGATTATTGTATCGCCCGATTATGTTATCGCCGATTAAGTTATCGCGATTATGTTATTGCCCTTTCCCGGATACACGTTCCGTGATAAACTTTTTTATAACGCTAAAATTAAATTTATAATAAGGATTTATATATGGAACCCATTCAGCGTATCCAGGATTTTGAACACCTGAAAATATTGGCTGATTCGCGCCGCTTGACGATCCTACGCTTGCTGATGGCGGGTCCTGCGACGCTGTCTCAACTGGGCTTAGTCCTGAATGAGCATCCCGCCAGAGTGCGCCATCACCTGAAGCAATTAGAAAGCGCCGGTCTTGTCGAACTGGTCGACACGCGCGTGGTGCGCGGGTTTGTGGAGAAGTATTACCGGGCGAAGGCGCACGCTTTTCTGCTGCATGAGGTAATCCTGCCGCACAATCCTAACCCGGATTTCATCACCGCTCTGGGGAGCCACGATATGGCTTTTGAGCGCCTGGTCAAGCATCTCCATCAACGTAAGCGGGGGGCGGTTGAGCTTCTGGTGCTTCCTGTAGGCAGCCTGGATGGTCTGATTGCCTTGCGCCAGGGAATCGCCCAGCTCGCCGGTTGCCACTTGCTTGATGCCGAAAGCGGCGAATACAATCTGCCGTATATCCGGCATTTCTTTCCGGACCGGGAAATGACTCTGATCACCCTCGCGCACCGGGAGCAGGGCTTGATCGTCCAACCGGGCAACCCCCATCAAATCCGAAATCTGGAGGATTTGACCCGCACTGACCTGGTTATGGTCAACCGAAACCGGGGTTCAGGCACGCGCCTGTGGCTGGACCTCCAGTTGGAGCGTTTGTCGATCTCCCCCCAGAGCCTGCGGGGGTATGAGTACGAGGTTCGCATGCACACTGCTGTTGCAGCGGCAGTCCAGCGAGATACAGCCGATGTGGGGTTGGGACTTCTTGCGGCAGCGCGTCAGTTTGAATTAGATTTTATACCGCTGTTCCGGGAGCGCTTTGACCTGGTCGTCCCAAAAGAAAAGGTCGATGATAGGAATCTTATGCGCGTCTTTAATTACCTGGTAAGCGGAGAGTTTCGACGGACACTGGATGAGTTGGGCGGTTACGAGACCTCTCATACCGGCGAACAGATAAATCCATAACCCAATCACATAACCTGGAGGTGAGTGTCATGAGCCGTATTGGTACTTTTGTAACGTTGTTCCTGATTTTTGCGACCGCGCTTGCGGCTTGTTCAGGAGGCGCGGACCAGACCTCGAACGAGCCTGAGGTGAAGGAGGTCATACTGGCGACAACCACCAGCACGCGTGATTCTGGTTTGCTGGACGTGCTGGTTCCGGATTTCGAAGCGCAGACAGGCTATCTGCTTAAGACCGTTGCCGTCGGCACAGGGAAAGCGCTCAAGATGGGCGAGCAGGGGGACGCGGATGTGCTTTTAGTTCACGCTCCGGGCGCAGAAAAGGAGTTCATGGACGGCGGTTACGGATCGGAGCGCTTTCTGGTGATGCACAACGACTTTGTGATCGTCGGTCCGCCGGATGACCCCGCGGGCATTAAAGGGACAGTGTCGGCAGCCGAAGCCCTGGCGCAGATCGCTTCCACACAAGCCGTGTTCACCTCGCGCGGCGATGATTCCGGCACCCATAAGAAGGAATTGAGCCTGTGGAAAGATGCCGGGATCGCTCCTGAAGGTGAATGGTACCTGGAATCGGGGCAGGGCATGGGCGCTACTCTGAGAATCGCATCCGAAAAGGGGACATATACCCTTTCCGATCGCGCCACCTACCTGTTTAACCGCGATACGTTGGCTCTGGAGATTCTGGCAGAAGGAGACCCGGTTTTGCTGAACGTCTATCATGTCATGATAGTCAATCCCGAGATGTGGGATCATGTCAACAATGAGGGCGGGCGCGCCTTTGCGGTTTACATGATATCGCCAGAAGTGCAGGCGGTGATCGCAGAGTACGGTGTGGAGGAATTCGGTCAGCCGTTGTTCTTTCCGGACGCAGATAAGACAGACGCTGATCTTGGTCTGGAGTAAGTTAAATAAACAATGGAATTAATTTGGGAAGGGATCAGACAGGCTTTTTACCTGGTTTTTAGCGGTGACCCCGAAGTATGGGCGATCACCCTGCTTTCGTTGAAGGTCTCCGGCTTAGCGACCATCCTCAGCCTGTTCATCGGACTGCCGCTGGGCACCTGGTTGGCTCTGGGGAGGTTCACAGGTCGCGGCTTCTCTCTCAGCCTTATCAACACCGGCATGGCACTGCCGCCGGTTGTGGTAGGGCTGTGGGTCTCGATCTTCCTGTGGCGCAGCGGACCGTTGGGCAGTCTGCACCTGGTCTATACACCCACCGCGATAGTGATCGCCCAGACGATCATCGCCGCGCCGGTGGTCACCGGGCTGACCGCCGCGGCCTTGCAGCAGTTAAATCCGCGCCTGCGCCTGCAGTTGCTGGGGTTGGGGGCCTCGCGGGTCCAAATGGTCGTCGCGCTGTGGCGGGAGGCGCGCCTGCCGCTGTTGGCGGCGTTGATGGCTGGCTTCGGGAGCGTGATTTCAGAGGTGGGAGCCTCGATGATGGTTGGTGGCAATATCCGGGGTCATACACGTGTCCTGACTACCGCCACGGTGCTTGAGACGGGTAGAGGTGAATTTGGCATGGCGATCGCACTGGGTCTGATCCTGCTGCTCCTGGCCTACCTGGTGAACCTGGCGTTGACCGGCATCCAGCAGCGAGGCGCAAAGGGGTAGATGGGTGTCCTGCTGGAGGTGAACGATCTGCTGGTCAGGCGCGGGGAGCGTGTTGTGCTGGATGTAGATCATTTGGAAGTGCTGGATGGGGAGGTGTTGGCGGTAATCGGTCCGAATGGCTCTGGGAAGAGCACCCTGCTGCTGGTTCTCAGCAAGCTGCTGCAGCCTGCACAGGGGCGTATAACCCTGCACGGTCAGCCCCTGGAAGATGAGAACGAACTGAAGTACCGGCGCCGGATCGGTCTGGTATTGCAGGAACCGCTGCTAATGGACACCTCTGTATTCAATAACGTCGCGATGGGGCTGCGCTTTCGTAAACTCCCCCGCAGGGAAATATCGCGGCGTGTGAATGATTGGCTGCAGCGTTTGGGCGTGGATCACCTGAAAGATCGTCCGGCTCGCACGCTCTCGGGCGGAGAAGCCCAACGGGTAAGCCTGGCGCGGGCGTTTGCCCTGCAGCCTGAGGTGCTGCTGCTTGACGAGCCTTTCAGCGCCCTTGATGCGCCCACTCGCTCCCGGTTGCTGGAAGATTTTCAGGCTCTGCTGGTAGAGACGGGCATCACGGCGCTGTTCGTGACCCACGATTTGGATGAAGCCCTGTTCCTGGGCGACCGGGTTGCGGTGCTGCTCGATGGGCGCTTACGCCAGTCGGGACCGCCGCAGGAGGTATTCAGCGCGCCGGCGGATCGCGACGTTGCCGCCTTCGTGGGTGTGGAGACCGTTTTAACAGGACAGGTAGTCGCAGCTATAAATGGGCAAGTTAGCGTAGATGCTTCCGGTGCGCTCTTTGAGGCTGTGGGGGATTTGGATATCGGGCGTGCGGTGATGCTCTGTTTGCGCCCGGAGGACATCACTCTGTGGCCGGACGGGATTACGCCCCAGCGGGAAGGAGCACCCGCCTCGAGCGCCCGCAACCGTATTCAGGGCAGGATTACGCGCATTATCCCTCAGGGTCCGTTAGTACGCGTCCAGGTCGACTGCGGATTTCCGCTGGTAGCTTTGATCACGCGCGCTTCGACTGAAGATTTGGGGTTGGTGGAAGGCAAAATGGTAAGCGCGACTTTCAAAGCCAGTGTAATTCACCTGATACCACGTTAGATGAAGCCGTTCACGCACGAGGGTTGCGCAGGATTGTAAAGGGTCTTTAATTTCCTACCCCATCTCCTGCCTGCCATCCAGCGCTCTCAGCAGCGTGCTCTGGTCGGCATATTCCAAATCTCCTCCCACCGGCAGGCCGCGCGCCAGGCGCGTCAGATGCACGTCCAGGGGTTCTAATTGCTGCTGTATATAGGCAGCGGTATAATCGCCCTCCATGCTGGGGTTGGTCGCCAGGATGATCTCCTTTATGCCGCCATCCTTCACACGCTTGATCAGCTCGCGAATCTTCAGGTCTTCAGGTCCAATGCCTTCAATCGGCGACAGCGCTCCGTTCAGCACGTGGTAGCGCCCTAAATAACCGCCCGTGCGTTCCAGTGCCAGCATGTCGAGCGGCTCCTCCACCACGCAGACCAGCGCTCCGTCCCGCTCCTCGCTGGCGCAGATTTCGCATTCGTCGCGACCGGAAGCGGTGATGTTGAAGCAGGTGCGGCAGAATGTGGTGCCGGATTTCAATTCCAACAGCGATTCGCCCAGGTCGCGCCCCAGGTCTTCGGGGGCGCGCAGCAGGAAGAACGTCAACCGTGAGGCGGTTTTGGGGCCGATTCCCGGCAGGCGTGAAAAGTTATTGATCAGATTTTGGATCGGTTCTGGAAGGGACATCTAGAAGGGCAAACCGCCTGTCAGCGGTCCCATACGTTCAGCAGCCAACTCACGCGATTGGTCCAATGCGCTGTTTAAAGCCGTCAGGATCATGTCCTGCAGCATTTCTACATCACCATCCTGCAGCACTTCGGGGTCTATATGGATTGCCTGGCAGCGTTGGTCGCCCGTCACGGTCACCGTGACCGCACCGCCGCCCGCAGTAGCGGATACAGTCTCTTCAGTCAGTTGAGCCTGGATATCTTGCATCTGTTCCTGCAGCTTTTGCAATTGCCCCATCATATTCGCCGGGTTGGGTCGTTTTCCACCTTTGAATCCCTTCGCCATATATTCCTCCACTTAAAATTATTGAATGTCTACAATTTCGGCGCCCAGGTCGCGCACGGCAGCCGCCACCATGCCGTCATCGCCTAGTTCAGGCGGGATGGTGTTGCGTTTGGTGGAATCCACTTCACAGCGCACAATCAGGTCTTTTTGAAGAACCTGTACCAGGATCTGACGGAAGGTTTCGAGATTAGCTTCTTTTTCCATCAACTGTTTTACTATTTCGGAATTGAAGCACAACACTACCTGGTTGCCCTTGATGTAGCGCGATTTTGTTGAATTGAGCAGACCGTATGCCTTGGGGTTGTCCCGGCGAACCTGTTTTATGATCTCTCCCCAGGCCGCATTGAGGGACTGCATTGCTTCCTGATCCTGGGGGCTTACCTCGATGGCTGGCTCTTGTGTTTTTTGGGCTGCCTTTTCAGCTTTAGCTGGGGGCTTTTTCTCTGGCGCCCTCTGTTTTGGAGCCTCTTTTATCTGTACGGGTGCAGATGTGGTTTTAATTGCTTCCAGAAAGGCCATTTCAAGCGGCAGGGCGGGCTGCCAGGTGGCGCGCGCCTCGTATGCGGCGTGGTTGAAGACACGGATCAGGTCCAGGAGTTTATCGACGCTTAATTGATCGGCGTGCTTTTTCATCATTAGCTTCACATCTGCAGTTTCTTTACTCTGATCCTCGTTGCCCACGTTTATTATAAGCAGACCTCGCAGATAATCCACGATCTGGCGCGCATACTGGCGTGGGTCGCCCCCTGCGTCCAATGTGGTGTAAATCTGGTCTAAACCAGCCGGGGCTTCCTTCGAAATAACTGCATCCATTAAGTCCAAAACTGATTGGCTGGTGGTGGTGCCCAGCACATCCTGAGCCATCCCCAGGGTGATCTCCTTGCCGGTGGAAGCCAACTGGTCTAGCAGTGATATGGCGTCGCGCATCGAGCCGGTAGCCTGGCGGGCGATCAGTTCCAATGCCTCATCGCTCGACTGGATGCCCTCGCTTTGGGTTACCTTTCTTAATTGGGCGATGATCTCGTCGATAGATATGCGCCGGAACTCGTGGCGCTGGCAGCGGGATATCACTGTGGCGGGAATCTTGTGCGCTTCGGTGGTCGCAAGTACGAAAATGGCATGCTCAGGCGGCTCTTCCAGGGTCTTCAACAGGGCATTGAAAGCCGCTGTGGAGAGCATGTGGACTTCATCTATGATGTAAACCTTGTAGCGACCCTGGTTGGGTAGGAAGTTGATCCTATCGCGCAGGTTGCGCACATCGTCCACGCTGGTGTTGGAAGCCGCGTCGATTTCGATCAGATCTAAGAAGCGACCTTCATTGAGAGCCTGGCAGTGTTCGCATTCCCCACACGGTCGCCCCGCCGGGTCTTCATATAAGCAGTTGACGGTCTTTGCCAGTAAGCGGGCGGCGCTGGTCTTGCCGGTGCCGCGCGGCCCAGCAAACAGATAGGCGTGCACGATCCGCTCAGCCTTTAAAGCGTTGCAAAGTGTGTCGACCACGTGATCCTGACCGATCACGTCATCCCAGGTTTGGGGGCGCCATTTGCGGTATAGGGCTAGGGTCATGTTAAGAGTCTATCAGAGAGATTCTATGAGGTCAACCTTTGGTCTTCTTTTTTTCGGTGAAAAATTTCTACCTACATGACACTTTGAATAAAATTCATTTTTGGACACGGATAAACACTGATTTTCAGGTTCTTTTATATTACGCGATTATTTTATCGCCGATTATGTCATCGCCGATTATGTCATCGCTACCCATTTATCCGTGTTCATCCGTGTACTAAATTAAAACTGTCGGGTGGCTGGAAAAAAATTTTGGTCTTTGTTCAGTTCAACCAGATGCTTTGCAATTGGAGGCAATTAAAACCTTTATGGTATGGTGTAGGTGGAGCGCACATTGCCTGCTGCATCCCTCAGTGTCACCTCTTCGCCAGAATGCCAGACCGGACTGTTCAGCCCACCATACAGGTCCACCACGGAGTTAGCGCCAGAGCGCGTGTGCACATAGACAGCCCCGTTTTTGTAAAGCACCAGCTCAGGGACCTGGGGGAAAATATAAATGCCGCCCTCCTGATTTTCTAAGCGCCAACCGCTTAGCGAGAGCTCGCCATCACCACGATGCTTGAGGAGCACACTTTCCGTTTCCAAATCGCCGGCGCCGATCACGCTGTCAATGACCACGCTCCCTTTGGGGTGAACGGGTATTCGCAGAACTTCTCCGTCTCCCAGGGGCTGCGATTGGGTGAAACCGTTAACAGCGATTAACTCTTCCGCATTCATGTCATATTCTTCTGCGATGCTCTCAAAAGTATCCCCCGGCATTACCTGGTAAACGAAAAAGGACTCTGTTGGCGTGGCTTCTGGGAGGGGATCATTCTCGGGACGTGGGGTGGCGCTGGCGGCTGCTGGATTGAGACCAATCCCGCGGATGGTGGAGATTAAACTGCCCTGCAGCGTGTTGTGTGTGCGTTCCCATGCCACCAGAATCGTGAGAATCGTGCATGCAGAGACCAGCACATTTATCATCAGGTAATAGAGCAAGCGCTTCCAACCCTTCATGTTGTACTCTCCACGGGAAATGATAGCATATTTTTTAATTGACGTGTGATGATTTTATAAATACAATGTAGGGACTTTAAGTAAGACTGCCTTTGGATGAAGTATGAAATGAACGTGCTCGCATCTATGGCGCCTTGCACACAGGATAAAGCGTATGCCTTATATCATTGACGGTCACAATTTGATCCCAAAAATACCCGGCATCTCCCTTGATGAAATCGATGATGAGAATCAGTTGATAGAGTTGTTGCAAGAGTTCTGCCGCCGGGAGCGAAAGCGGGTGGAAGTATACTTCGATAACGCTCCCCCTGGCGGGGCGCGGGCGCGCAGTTTTGGCTCCGTATCCGCCAGGTTTGTCCGCCAGGGGAGAACTGCGGATGACGCTATTAGTGAAAAATTGGACCGCCTGGGGGGTTCAGCGCGCAATTACACGGTGGTTAGTTCTGACCATGCCGTACAAGCCGCAGGGCGCGCTAAAAGAGCCCGGGTTCTCTCGTCTGAAGAGTTTGCCGTTTACTTGACAAGCGTTCATTTTGATAAAGGGCAGGAGCAGGGTGAGGGTGCAGAGGCAAATCTCAGCCCACACGAGTTGGACGAATGGCTGCAGATTTTTAATTCGGGGGATGGTGGAGAGATTGAGAGTTAATATTCGGATAAACTCAGTCGGCGATTTCTAATTCATTTCTAATGCCAATTAGACCAAAATGGGGTATATTTATGCCGCCGACACCTGCCCTCCCATTTATTGGTATAACAGGTGTCGTGTCATCGGCAAGCTTTCAGCACGAAATCTGTGTTGGACTTCCGGTGACCCTCCTTAAATTGCCGGGCGTGCCCCCCCCACGTCCGGTGATTTTTTTATTCCAGTGGGGTTTGGCGGCTGAACACCACCAGGGTCTGGTCGTCGGAGAGAGAGTCGGAATTGATAAACGAACTTACGGATTGGTCAATCGTCTCCAGGAGGATCTTGGCGAGATTTGGTGTGCCCTCCGGCTCATTGATCGCATGTTTGTGTACTTCCAGGAGTGCAGCGCTCAAACGATCTTCGCCATAGATTTTATCGTCTGGGGAAAAGGCTTCGGTAATGCCATCGGTATACAGAATCAGGCAGTCGCCGTGATCCAGTTGGGCAGTTTTGCCCCTGATCTGGTACTCATCCATCACACCCAGCGCCATGCCTCCCCTCTCAAGAAGTTCTAATTCGTCCGATCTGAGGCGCAGTATTAGAGGTGGATTGTGCCCGGCATTTGCATACTTGAATTCACCGGTTTCAAGGCACAAGACGCCGTACACCATGGTGACGAACATGCCTTTCTGGGCATCCGGAAGAATTATCTCGTTTACATATTCCAAAACTTTTGCTGGGTCATCAAACTGCTGTACGGTTTCACGAACCAGTGTGCGTATCATGGACATAAATAAAGCGGCTGGCATCCCTTTATCAGCCACATCGGCAATGATCACCCCCAGACGCCTGTCGGGAAGCTTAAAAATGTCGTAAAAATCGCCGCCAACCTGGCGCGCTGTTCGCCACAGGACTTCATAATCCCAGCCCTGCAAATCGGGTAATTTGCGGGGCAAGAACATCTTTTGAATCTCGCGCGCATACTGCATTTCGCGCTCCAAACGCTCACGTTCAACCATTTCATGCTGCAGGTGGTCGTTTTGAATCGCCACAGCGGCTTGCTGGGAGATTCCAGTGATGATTTCTAAGCGCTTCTCGCGCGTCTGCCAGATGGAGTCGCGACTGGTATGGCTGTCAACGGGAACCGGGCGCCTCTCTTCAACCAGGAGAGCCCCGAGGACATCTTCTTTCACGAACAGTGGGAAAGCAATCAGCAGGTGGTCTTTACTTTCAAGCAATTCGTTCTCTTTTTTGATGCTGGATGTATCATGCCTGCCCCACACCTCGGTAATGCTGCTGGATTCTTCCTCAGCGGGGGAAAGTGGGATGGCTAGCACTTCAACCTCTTTTTGGACTGCATCTAGAAGCGGGAATTCAGCTGGGGTGACCGTGTTACCCTCCTCTGCTGTAAGAGGGAAACCGTAGGCTTCCCCAAGATGGAAGGTTGAGCTGGCTTTGTCAAATAAATAGATAGCCGCACGATCTACGCCCACTAAAATCGGGGTGATGCGAACAATAGATCCCATGACCTCATTCAGGTCCTGGGCGCTGACAACCGCCTGGGCAACCTGCAGCAGTGCTACTGAAAGGTAGGCTTCTTCCTTTTGAGATTTGAGCAGGCGAATATTCTCTACTGCGGTCGCTGTCTGGTTGGCAATCCCCTGGACAACCGGGAGAGTCTCATCGAAGAATGGTTCCAACCCTTTACCGGGTTGGCTCCCGGTCGGTTCGCTGCTGTAGTGGATCAAGAATGCCCCCAAAATTTCACTATGTGTCATAAGCGGCACCAGAACGAACAATTCGGAATCGGGGGGATGTTGGTCGCCTTCATCAGTTTGGAAAATCCTGTACAGGGATGCATCTTCTTCATTCATGCTCAGGATCACGGGCTGGCGTTCTGTGATCAATTGGTCCAGAGCTGGGACATCGCCGGGAGCGAAGCGCCAGTGCTCAAAACCGGTTTGCTGCGCAGTGCTCAATCCCGAGGCCGCGGCGGGTATAAATGTCCCGTCGTCATCTAACAAATAAAGGATGGTCGCCTTTACTCCAGCCAACATGGGTGTGAAATCAATAACAGTGGTCAGCAGATCATTCAGATTAGTCAGTGACTGGAGCGTTTCTGAGACCTGCAGCAGCATTGTAGATATCCATGCTTGCTCGTAAGCGGCTTCATAGAGGCGTGCGTTTCCAATAGCTACTGCAGCATAATTGGCAAAAGTAGTCGTCAATGCCCGCGCTCCTCCCCCATACCTCCCTGCTGTCCGGTGGGCTAAGGTGAGCACACCCAGTTCCTGTTCGCCAACTCGCAGCGGCGCGGCTATGGCGGAATAATTGGGTGGGAAAGTCAGGGCAGCTCCCAGCGGTTCGTAAGGTGACTGCGGGGTACGGACTATTGGATGACCGGCTCCGATGGCTTCCCCAAGCCATGAAGATGTTGGTTGTGGCTTTCCTGTCAGTTCGTATTGAGCATAGGATTGTTCTATCTCTTCCGGGCTCGAGCCTATATACCTTTCAAGAGCTTCACTGCCCATGCCGTGGACTGCAGCAAGGCGCAGGGGCGGTCTGTCTAAAATCGGGTCTGCCGGAGTGTTTTCATCCAACAGCCAGATTGCCGCCACGTCCAGCGGCAATAAACGCTCCAGTTCAGTGAGAGCTGATTCAAGGATAACATCCAGGTCCACGTCTTCGGAAAGCAGCCCGGCAACTTCGCTCAAGCTGTCGGCTGCCTGGCGGCGCCATTGTTCCGAGTGATATAAAGCCGCATTGCGCATCGCGATCGCGATGTTATCCGCCAGGGCTTCGAATACAAAGCGGTCTTCATCATCAAAGGCATACCGGTGATCGCTCTGGACATCAAGCACCCCCAACACGGTTTCGCCAAAGATCACGGGTACTGCCAGTTCGGAGCGGGTCTCGTCGGGCGATAAGCCTGAGGAACGGTAGCGTGGCTCTAACTCCACATCGTTTGCCAGTATGGGCTCAGCATGTCGTGCAACCCAGGGGATGATGCCCTCCGGATCATCAATATCGTAAACAAGACCTCCTTTTAGAAACTCCTGGCTGTGCGAGCCGCTGCCAGCTTTATACAGGATATTGTGGTGCTCCGGTTGTACCGCGAACAGGTGTACAAAAGGGTACCCGAACCGTTTTTGGATCAGGGTTACCACTTTAGTGAATAGTTCATCCTTGTCCAAGATCGAAGTGATCGCTCTGCTCACCTCTGAGATCGTCGCCAGATGGTCAGTGTGACGTTGTAAGGCGCTGTACATGCGTGCGCCTTCAACAGCCACAGCGATATTCCCTGCCAGAGTTCTTAAAGTGAGCATGTCCGTTTCTTGAAAACACTGTGGTTGGTCGCTTTGAATGTCAAGCACGCCCAGCACGCGCTCTTCGATCTTTAATGGTAGTGTAACTTCAGAGCGAGTCTCCGGAAGCATTTCTTCATCCAGATAGCTGGCTTCAAGGCGGACATCGTTTGCCACGAGTTCCTGCCCGGTCTGGGCGACGCGACCGATAATGCCCTCCCCCAGTCGAACTGCTAAGGCAGGCGCACGCATCTCTCCATAAGCACATTCGTTGGGGGTGTCGTCCGAGCGTGCCGGACCGGCGCTGGCTCGGAATCGCAAGACATCCTGCCCGGGTTCCAGGGTGAATATGGCTGTGTAATAGAAATTAAAGCTGTGCTGGATTAGTTTTACAACCCGGCGGGAAAGCTCGTCCAGATCACGCAGGTTTACGATTTCGGCGCTTACCTGGCGCACCAGGGATAGTTGCTCTAAGTGCCAGCTTTCGTTCAATCTGTCCTCTTCTTACGTTTCACCATTGTGAGGACGTTGCATTCACCCTCCCCCTCTGATTTTGGAATGAAGTTAAAGCTGACTTCATCCATGAGTTGACGGATAAAAAACAAGCCTAAGCCTCCGATCATGCGATCATCGAGATCAGATTCCAAATCGGGCTCAGGCACCTTTAATGGATTAAAAGGTTGACCACAATCTATCAGGGTGATCGTAAGACTTTCGTCGTTGGTTTGGCATGAACACTCAATCTCTTCTTGGCACTCTCCACCATATGCGTGTTCGATGATGTTGGCAAAACCCTCATCAACTGCCATTTTGACGGCGTATATCTCATCTGGCTCAAAACCACACGCTTCACCTTGCCGGGCGACGAACTCTCGTACTTCGTCGAGGCTTTTGAATTGAGCGGGGAAAGTTGCCGATTGAGTTGATTCTTTTTGAGTTGCATTCGTCAGCTCTCGAGTTAAGTTTGTGTTCGGATTTTTTTCGGTCATAGCTTGGGCTGCTGCCGGTTGTCCCCGTTATTTTTATTAAAACAAACCGACGGCATCGGTATCATTTTCAGTGATCTTGAAAAGAGGAATGAAGCCAGCCAGATCCAAAGCGGTGTACACGCGCTCGGGAACTGTGGACAAGACGAGTTCGCCGCGGTTGAGCTTTTTGCATTTTTTTTGTGTGCCGATGAGCACACGTAGACCAGCGCTGGATATGAATTCAACGTCGCTCATATTCAATATGATTTTATAACGACCTGCGTTGATAATCTCTTCCAATGCCTTGTCCAGATTGGGAGCCGTGTAACTGTCCACACGCCCGTTTGCTTTGACCAGGTCACAGCTCTTATATTGGGTTGTTGTGATTTCCATCGGCGAACCTCCGTGTTGCTAGTGTTAGGCGAAAAATTATTGATGCCAGTGATTATATCACGAGGGGTGTATTAATAGGATAAAAACTATCGGCTTTGTGGCGTGATCAATCCTGAAGCAGTTCCTGCACGCGGGGATTATCTGCGTATACGCCGCGGTACTCGTATGGAAGCAAGGCGGCAATGCGGCACATAATCTCATCTGTGTTTTGTTTCAATACCTCACGCCGGTCTTTCCCATGGATTGGAGGCAAGGTGAATGGTTTCCCGAAACTTACGATCACTGGGACACGCCGTAAGCGCAGCAGATGGGCTTTCACGTTCTTGTCTACTGTGCCAATCGACGCCTCAGGCAAGAGCGGTAAACCGGTCTTGGATGCTAGATAACTGGCTCCATCGTGACCTTCTTGCAAAGTTCCATCCGGACTGCGTGTACCCTCTGGGGCGATGACCAGCACGCCGCCTTCCTGCAGACGTTTGAGTATGGTGCGCAGGGCACTGAAGTCACTGTTGTAGCGGTCTACCCAAACAATATTCAGCTGCTTGCCGAGCCAGCGCGCCAGAGCATAACGCGTGTGTTTCTTTGCTATCAGCATGATAGTGTCTGCGCGGTCCAATAAGTAGTAAGCCAGGGGCGCTTCGAGTACGCCAATATGATTGCCAACAGCGATCAGGCTTCCGGATTGGGGGATATTTTCGATACCGTGGACCTCTAATCGAGTTAACAAAGGAATAAAGAGTTTGAGGAGTAAGCGGAAAATTTTGAATGTCATAGATAGGTAACTACTGGTTCAGAGTTTGGACGCTTGGTTTAAGATCGAGATCATCGATCAATTGGTCCAGTTCAGCAATGCTCAGGGGTCTACCTTTACCAGAATAAGCCGTCAGCACTGCCTCCATCAAGTTGACACCGAACGAACGCCCTTCATAGCGCGGAGTAGTGGTGATCACTGTGGTCACGCCGCGCAGCGTCCCCATTCCCTCCCGTGCCGATGCGCTCGACGCAGATCGGCATTCCGTTGAGGTCTACGGTGACTTTTTTGTCTCGGGTTGGGCTTCCCAGGCTTACGCTGACGGCGCGTTTAATTTGATCGTGCATAAGTATGCATATTATATATCTTAAATGGGGATGGGGTGGGTGAAAAATCGCCTCTGGTAAATATTACACGTAACATTACATGTAAAAATTACACGACTTACCTGCGCAGGTTTCTATAACCTGAAATCCGTTGGTGGTTATGATGAATGTCAAATAGACTGATTTAACGAATTTTTTCTTAAGGGGCTGTCCCAAAAAAACATAAATCTTCTTCCCTGTAGGGGGTTGTCTAATAAGTTGTAAGGCGGATATCCCTATCCGCCGAGTCGTTGGTTAAATAATTCACTATTGGCAGGTAAGGATACCTGCCCTACGAAGTCTGTAGGGGACTGTCATGCTTTTAGGACTGACCCCCACAGCTTGTTAGACAGCACCTACTCCAAACCAGCTACGGCATCTCCCACGCCGCTGTTCACCCGGTTACCTTTCATCAGCCGGGCGTGGGAGCCCGGCCAGTTAGATATACGTGTGGGTACATGGTCGGTTGAATAATTGCGTGAGACAGCTTATTAGACATCCTCCTGATATAATCCCGGATTATATCCCGGATAAATATCCCGAGTATAATCCCGGTAGGTAAAATTTATTTCTCTCTCTAATGAAGGAGCAGCAATTATGGAATACCGCCAGTTTGGACGAACAGGATGGATGGTCAGCGAGATCGGTTACGGGATGTGGGGCATGGCAGGCTGGACAGAGTCGGACGACGCCCAATCGCTTGGCTCATTACAGCTCGCCGTCGACCTGGGATGCAATTTTTTCGACACAGCCTGGGCTTATGGCGACGGTCACAGTGAGAATCTCCTGGGACAAATCGTGCGCGCTAACCCGGACAAGAAACTTTACACAGCCACAAAGATTCCACCCAAAAATTCCATGTGGCCCAGCACGCGCGAGCACAGCATGGGTGATTGTTTCCCACCCGACCATATCGAAGAGTTTGTGCATACCAGCCTGAAGAACGCCGGTCTGGAAAGCTTTGACCTCATGCAGTTCCACACCTGGGAGGATTCGTGGCTGGAAGACGACCGCTGGGTTAAAAAGATGGACGAACTGCGCGTTCAGGGATTGGTCCATGCCTTCGGGATCAGTATCAACCGTTGGGAGCCGTGGAACGGCGTCAAAGCTGTCCGCAGCGGGCTGGTCGACGCGGTGCAGGTGATCTACAATATCTTCGACCAGAACCCGGAAGATGAGCTCTTCCCCGCTTGTGTGGAGATGGACGTGGCGGTGATCGCACGGGTACCTTTCGACGAGGGTACCCTCACAGGCAATTTATCCCTGGACAGCACGTGGCAGGAGGACGATTGGCGCAACACCTATTTTGTACCAGAGAATTTGAAGTCCAGCGTGGAGCACGCAGAAAGATTGAAGCCTCTTATTCCAGAGGACATGACCATGCCCGAAATGGCTTTACGCTTTATCCTTAATAATCCCGCAGTCAGCACAATCATACCCGGGATGCGTAAACCAGGACATGTGAGAGATAATATAGCCTGCAGTGATGCCGGACCGCTCCCAGAAGGACTGCGGGATGAACTGCGGGCGCACCGCTGGGACCGCCAGCCGACGGAATGGTCGCAATAGGCAATTAGTTTGAATAGAACTGAATAACGCCCCACTTGCCGTCATACAACCAGTCGGGGTCTTTCCCACCCACGTCTTCTGCCTGTCCCGGCTTTATACCGGTCAGGCAGTTTGATTTTAACACCCTCATCAAAGCCAGCGGAGCAGGTAAGTAGGTCAAAATATCCTCCAGAGGCGTGGTGAAGGGCCAATGGAGGTCCCCCATCCAGCGCCGGTAGTTGAGGTCGCCTTTGCTGAAGATCAGGTCGGATTTTTGCAGCTCGTTTTTCAGGTCAGACGGCATCTCCCAGCCGCTGAGGGGAAAAGTCCAATAGAAATCGTCCTTCAGGATGAGGCTGCCGTTCTGGATGTTACAAAAAAGCCGGTGGGCTAAGTCGCGGGCTTGCTGGTCTGGCGCTTTCTCCAAGTAGTCCAGCATAGATAGTACGTCGCCAGTGGTGGCATCCGAAACATAGGTGGGGAAGGATTTGGTGTGCAGATGGACGACCCTGGCTATCTCGTAATTCAGAAGAAAGTCAGCCAATGCCAGATCATAAGCCAGTTCCAGCCCTCCATTGTCAAGCACAAAGTCAACCCGCTGTGAGCTTTTAGCGTTTTTGATTAAATACCGGCTGATATGCGCTGCATGGTCGACAAGTAGATTCTCCGTAAGCAGGTCGTCCCCCGGTCTGGCAGGCGTATCGCCGTCATCAGCCGGCCAGAGGCTCAGGTCTGCCTGGTTTCCCCAGGTGTTTTTACGCAGCATAAAAGCCAGTGTCTCCTGAATTTGATGCGGGGATGGCGGGAATTTTGGAAGCAGCCGGTCTGTATGCGCGTACAATGTGCGCAGAGCCCTCAGCACTGGTTTCAACCCCTCTACTTTAATGGACGCATAGGGATCAATGCCGGACCCAGGACCAGGTCGCAAATAACCGGTCGAGGCAATTACACGGCGAAAAAAATAAATTTCCGCCACGAACCAGGGAGCCTGGAGCCAGGTCTGATCCAGGTGTGGATGCAGGAACCTTTCCCACTCCGCGCTGTCGGGTGCGCCGTTGTCGAGCAGCGGGCTTATCAATCCGTCCGGCATTTCATCAACCAGCGTGGTTAGGCTCTGTACAGTCTCTGGCGACCACGACCCGTCCGTAATTACTTGCCGGGCGATATTCGGCAGACGCTCCGTGAAGGTGTATTGGGCGAAAGAATCGGGATCTGCTCCCCGGATAGGATCAGGAAGTGGCAGTTTGGGTTTTATTGTCGATGATTCAGGCGGCATGTTTGTCACCAGTTAAGACTTCGACTGTCCCCTTTTCCCCATCCACAGCGATCTCCTGACCGGATTTCAACACCTCGACCGGTATTTGATCGACACACGGAATTTCAGCCATGATGCATCCCACCGCAGTGATCGTCTCGCATTCGGCGTTAATAATAGCAGCGGGGGCTTTACTGTTGGATTTCAGGCGATAGAGGGTGTAGGAGCCCACGGTCGAGCCTTTTCCAGTGGGGAATACCAGGATCTTCCCGGCGATGGATTGCCCCTCCAGTTCGTGGTTTTTTTCCACCACAACCCCGCTATGCGGGTCTACACCGCCGAAGAAGGATATTCCCATCGCGGTAACCAACGCCTCTCCACTGGCTTTGCCGGCGAATATTTTTCTTCCTTTGAGCTTCATTCTCTTATCCATAATCTACCGATTCTCAACCACCGATTCCCCGGATCTGTAAATCTAATGTCTGTCAAACATCATAAATTAAGTTGTCTGCAAGGGAGCACTATGCATCCGCCCTTCGGATGCCGAAGCATGCGTTTTTTGCATGCCGGCGACGAGGCCATCTCTCCCATCATTTCCGGTTGCGAAAGCGAAGCTTTCGCCAAGCATACGAAGTATGCCAAGCATCGTTTCCCAGATGCCCAATCTCCTCGTAATTCACTTCGACTCTTCGCCTTAGCTGACGGCTTCGCTGACCACCTGGTCAAACGGCTTGAAGACGGTCTTAAAATCGTTTTTTGAGTAAGCGTAATAGCAAGCCTTCGCGCTGTCGGTCGCCAGGACTTTGAAGCGTCCTTTGATTGGAGCCACAACGCAGCAGGTGTCGGTCGCGAACTTGGCGCCGCTCTCTTCGATAGTCTTGGTGTACCCCATCATATCGGCGATATGTTTGGTGGGTCGCGCGGTTGTGATCCAGAATTCCTTTGTGACCTTCTTTCCCTGCAGCAGTTCAGCTATGCGGGCGATTTCGACGATTGAAAGGTGCGGGCAGCCCAGGCTGACAAAATCTACTTCATCTGCAGCGGCGTCGTTCAATGACCGGGCAGCAGCGTCGAGATCAGCCTGATTGATGGTGAGGATCTTACCGGGAGGGAGCATCTGGGCCGCCTCGGGTGTTATCCCATCCATGTGGAATAGCGCCGCACCGCCGTATGTCGCAATGCTGGCGCATAAGGATTTTAAGTCTTCTAAGGAGGCTTTCTCGATCCCCAGGATGTAAGGCACAAGTTTGCGCCCCTCAGCTTCCAGTTTTTCGCCGACCACTTTTCCGAGCGCGCCGAAATGAAAGCTCTCCGATACAACAGCGTCAACTTCGATAGTAATGCCGGGGGCACGGTTTTTATCCAGGTGATATCCGTATTCGGGAGTCCGACCTGTCAGGGCGGCGGCTAAAGCGCTGGGACCGCCTTCCCGATTGGTGCGGGCGCCGATCACCGAATTGGCGTAGCACACCGCGCTGCTCTCAGCCCATGCGATGTGTTCCCTGAAGTGAGGCAGGTTGCCGACCAGGTAAGGCGTACACGAACAGGTTGTGATCACACCCATACGTTCATAAGCCTGGATGACGCGCTGTTGGTTTTCGGCGAATTCAGGATCTATCCCCAGCGACTGCCAGTTCTCGATGTCCATGCCTGCCGGGTTAAGGGTTGTCAGCACAAGCGCTCTGCCGCCGCCTTCAGCCATCTCGGTTAGGAACTGTAAGCCCGCTTCTCCGAGATTATCATAACTGACACCTGCGATTTGCACCGAAGTGACCGGCGCCATCCGCCCGGCGCCATAGATATCGCCCAACGTTGAGAGTATCTGCATAGCTTTGCGGGTTGCTCTTCCGTAATCGCCGTCCAGCATCGCCCGCTCTTCAGAATTTAGCTGCATCTCTTGTTCCCCTACCCTCTATCCCTTGCCCCACTTATATATCTACCCAATTCAACCGCCGGATAGGGTACCTTCTCGAACTTTTCCCGTCCCTCACCCAGGGGTACAGTCAGGTCAAAACCGATTTTGGTGGTCATTTTAGTGCCCGCTTCAGCGCTGGGGTCTAAGCTTGATCCTGGCTCCTTTTCTTTGATGATCATCTGCCGGTCGCCCTGAAAGCGGGTCGCCATAGCCCATTCCACGGACAATGGGTCGTAAATGTCGATATCTTGGTCTACCACAAAGACGTGCTTGCAGGAGCGATGTCCAGCGAAGGCTGCTTCAATGGCTTTGCGCCCGTCGTCCTCAGCCTGTTTGTCGATCTGTACGATAGTGTGCAGCCACGAACAGCCCCCCGGATTGACATTAACGTCCACACAGCGAATGACCTCGTTCACTGCCTTGAATATGGTCGGTTCCCTCGGCATACCCATCAGCAATTTATGCTCCAAAGCGCCGGGAAGCAGAGCATGCCAGAGGGCGTCTCTGCGATGGGTGACGGCTTTTATCTCGAACACTGGCTCCCGGCGGATGATATCTTCCGTTTCTGTCAGGTCGACGAACGGACCTTCGGCGTGCTTTTTATCCAGGTAGACTGTGCCTTCGAGCACAATTTCGGTTTCAGCGGGCAGGTATACGTCCACCGTTTGCCCCCGCACGACTTTCAGAGGCTCTAACGCGTTGGCAATCTCGAGTTCATCGACGCCAATCTCGACCGAAGTCGCCGCGGCAGCCAGCACGGTCGCTGTGTTCCCGATACAGATTGCTATATCGACTGCCTTCAGGTCAGTCAGGAACTTATCGAAGTGGCGCGAGCGCACAACCCGCACCGCCATCCCGGTATTAGAGAACTGCATAAAGCGGTGAAAGTCAGCGTTTTGTCCATAGACCGGATGTTTGGCGATCACGACGCCCGATGTTATGTAGTTGCCGCCGTCAATTTCGAAATGCCTTATGATGGGCAGTGACTCCAGGTCTGGATTTGTGATGGTCACCTCCTGGCAGGGCGCATTGGAGACGACCTCACAATGGGAGGGGTTTTCGATTGCCCCGACCAGGGTCGGGATGATCTCGTTAACCCGGATTCCCAAATAATCCACAAAAGCAGCCTTAGTGCAGAACAGGTTGCCAATCACCCTGAAGTTTGATTCCTTCACGTTTTCGAACAGCACAGGAGTTGGTTCCAGTTCTTTCAGGACACCTGCAATTTCATAGGTCTTTGATATCGGCTCGGTCACCTTTATCAGGCGATCCTGCCTCTCGAGTTCTGTGATGTATTCTCTGAGCGCCACTGTTTTTTGACTCACTTTCTTGAATTTTTGGATGGATTTGGGATAAAGTATAACCGCGAAAACTGGATATAAAAAAGACTCCCGGAGATTTTAAATCTACGGGAGTCAGGATAGTATTGTCTAATACTTTAATCGTTGACGATGGGCGTCGGCAACGACGACTATCGTCGCCAGGATCTTCTAGCCAGCCGCGACTGATATTTTGCGGGTCTTTGCTTCGCCGGCTTTCGATAGTTGCAGCCGTAAGACGCCGTCTTTTACGCTCGCCTGGATCTTTTCGTGGTCGATCATGTTGGACAGCCTGAAACTGCGCTGGAAATCTCCAACCTCATATTCTGACAGAGATGGCGCATAATCTTCGATCTCGTACGGTTCAATAAAAGCGCTAATTGTGAGGACGTTCTTCTCCAGGGTGATATCGATTGAGCTTTCATCAGCTCCGGGAACGTCGACAACGACAAAGATATCTTCCTCAGTTTCATATATGTCGGCGCGTGGTATAAAACACTGGCATTCGCGCGTCCTCTCGGTATCTTCCAATGTGGTCACTTCTTGTTTCTGTATTTCCAATGCTTTGCTTTCCTCGGTCATGATTCTTGCCTCCAATTCATTCATTCATTTGCAAATTGCAATTCAGACGTCTGCCATTTGCTATTTGCTATTTGCTGCTTGCTATTTATTATGCGCTCTTGACAACGATTTTCTTTGGCTTATCAGCCTCTGAACGGGGTAGTGAAATATGCAGTACGCCGTTCTTGAACGTAGCCTCAACCTTGTCTATGTCGACTGGAAATGGCAGCTCGACTGAACGATTGAACTTGCCGGAGCCGCGTTCCTGGCGGTGATAACGGGAGCCTTCTTCCAAATCTTCGGACTTGCGTGCTCCGCTGAGAGTCAATGTTTCTCCGACAACGCTGATGTCAATGTCTTTGACATCGATACCGGGGACTTCCGCATTGACGACCAACCCTTCTTCGTTCGACCAGATGTTAAGAGCTGGATAGCTCGGGGCAGTACGTGTACGAATGGGGGAATACCCATCGAACACGCGATTCATATCGCGTTGAATTTGGTTTAGTTCTCTCCAAACAGATGGAACTCTATAGCGACGATACATTACAGGTACCTCCTTGTTTCTCTTGTTTTATTAATATTTTTGTAATTTGAACTGTGTAAATCATAAACGGGAAGTGTTAGAAACACGCAAGCGCAATGTATGAGGAGTGTAAAAGTGCTCTGATTCTTACCAGGAAATCCAACGGGAATTTTTTTAAATAAACAGTTCCAATTGGAAAAAACTATTGGTATAATAGCCTGCCCCGTCAGGTTCTTACCTGTAAACGACTGGGGTATAATAATTCAGCTTAATGGTTTTATTCAACATAATCGGAAAACCTGGCTCAGCCGGGTCAACAACCGAATCGGTCAGTTCCAATCAACGGGCGTGCATGGAGATGTAGGACGGGCGATTCTTTTTGTATTAAATTAAAGGAGAAGATATGGATATTTTGGGACTTGCCAGACATGGACTTAACGACTTTGAGCAAATCGCGATCATGTTTGTGGTGGTCACGGCGTTCATCAGCCTGATCTACGCCTGGTTCCTGCGCAACAAAGTAATGAAAAAAGATAAAGGCACCCAGGAGATGCAGAAAATATGGAACGCCATCCGGATTGGCGCGGACAGCTATCTGAGCCGCCAATTGAAGACCATTCTGCCGGTGGTCGCCCTGCTGACCGTTGCCATGTTCTTCAGCGTTTACATTGTACCGCCCAGCCGGGAGGCGGTGGAGGAGTTCCCGCAAAATACCCAGACTATCATTGCGATCGGACGCGCGGCCGCTTTTATTCTGGGAGCGCTTTTCTCTTTGACGGTAGGGCAGCTTGGCATGCGCATGGCGATCCAGGCTAATGTGCGGGTTGCTTCAGCTTCGCGCAGAAGTTTCAATGAATCTCTTTCGATTGCTTATTATTCTGGCACGGTAACCGGTATGTTGACCGACGGGCTGGGATTACTTGGTGGTACGGTCATCTTCATCATATTTGGTCGCGCAGCTCCGGAAGCTCTCCTGGGTTTCGGGTTCGGGGGGACGCTGATCGCGCTTTTTATGCGCGTGGGCGGCGGGATTTATACCAAAGCAGCCGATGTTGGCGCTGACCTGGTCGGTAAAGTGGAAAAAGATATCCCCGAGGATGACCCCCGTAATGCGGCAGTCGTGGCAGATCTGGTCGGTGATAACGTGGGTGACTGCGCTGGGATGGCAGCCGACATCTTTGAAAGCTACGAAGTCACCATAGTCTCAGCCCTGATCCTCGGGTTGGCTTTGGTAGCTTTAGATCCGACCCATAGCCTGAAATGGATCGTCTACCCGCTCATCATTCGCGGTATCGGGGTGATCAGTTCGATTCTCGGTACGTTTGCTGTCCCTATTTGGGCAAATTTCCCGATAAAGTTTTTACGAGCGCACGACGCAGAAGAAGCCATGTTTCGCTCGTATGAAGTATCAAGCATCAACACGGTAATTTTTTCCTTCGTTGTTGCGATACTCTACGCAGGCGATTGGCGGCTCGCAGCCCTGACCGCCATTGGTGTAGGTCTGGCTGTGATATTCAACCCGCTGACCTCCTACTTTACCTCTACCCGCCACAAACCGGTAAAGGAGATAGCCGAAGCGACTGATACGGGTCCAGCCACCACAATCCTGTCGGGTTTGGCGGTGGGTATGGAATCCAGCGTCTGGGCGCTGGTTGTAATTGCGATAAGCTTTGTCTTCGCCTTGCTTTTGTATCAAAATGATGGTCAGATTTTCGTGCTGTATGGGGTTGCAATGATCGGCATCGGTATGCTGAGCCACACCGGAAACAACGTGGCGATGGATTCTTTCGGTCCGATTGCCGATAACGCCAACGGGATCGGCGAGATGGCGTGGCACGACCGTACGGATAAAGAGACCCTAGAAGCGCGCCAGATTATGGCCGACCTGGACTCGGTGGGTAATACTACCAAAGCCATCACTAAAGGGATCGCTATTGCTTCTGCGGTGATTGCGGCTGTGAGTCTGTTCGCCTCCTATATTACCGACGTAGGATTGGCGCAGCTGGCTATGGGCTTGCCTGTGATGGACTCCATCCGGGTGACGAATACGGGAGTGTTTGTTGGTTTACTGCTCGGAGGTGCGCTGCCATGGCTGTTCAGCTCGCTTTCCATTCGTTCGGTCAGCCGGGCTGCGGCGGAGATTGTGGAAGAAGTGCGCGCTCAGTTCCGTATCCCTGGCATCATGGAAGGCACGGTCACTCCGGATTACGGTCGCGTGGTCGCAATTTCAACCACCTCAGCGCAGAAGGAATTGATCCCACTGGCTACCATAGCCGTGGTTACCCCATTGCTGATAGGTTTGGTGCTGGGTGTGGAAGCGTTGGGTGGTTTCCTGGCAGGAGTGATTTTAAGCGGTCAACTGCTGGCTGTTTTCATGGCAAATGCCGGAGGCGCCTGGGATAATGCCAAGAAGACGATTGAGGACGAGCCAAGTGACCCTGCCAACAACACCGGAAAAGGCTCGGATCGCCACATGGCGGGCGTGGTGGGCGACACTGTGGGTGACCCGTTGAAGGATACCGCCGGTCCGGCTCTTAACCCGATGATCAAGGTGGTCAACCTGGTTTCGCTCTTAGCCGCTCCTATATTGGTGCAATACCACGATCTAGGCATCATCGGTTGGATTGTTGTGGCAGTACTGTTTGCTGCAGTTGTCTGGAGCATAACGACGAGTAAGAAGCCGGCTGAGCACCTTAAAACCACCACCGCTCCGGTGCAGGGCGATTAGCAGGTCCGTATTCGTCCTGTAGCAATTCCAAATAACACCTGAAGCCCCCAGCAATGATAGAAAGAGCTGGGGGTTTCTGCTGTGGGGGAGGCTGTCATCCATCGCATGAAAACGCCATCTGCAGAAAGGTTAAGTAGTCAGCAGCAATGTGCTTTTCCCAACCCGCCTGGAGCCAGTAAGAACAATGATTGGATGATCTTGGCTGGCTTGCTTGAGGAGGGGTGAAATCCAGCGCGGGTAATATAATTCAGGGCGTGAATAGATGTTATTCATGATATGAATAGATATTACGCACATATCGATTTTATCAAGCTTAAGCTGTTCCGGGAGTAAAAAAACGCCGATAAATGTATCGGCGTATGGAAAATGGGCCCGGTAGGGATCGAACCTACGACCAAACGGTTATGAGCCGTCCGCTCTACCACTGAGCTACAGGCCCGGAGATAAAGTGATATGTGCTCCGGTGTCACGTGTCAAGTTCGTAAGATCCATAGTACTTGACATTTGAAACGTTCTTGAGCGGGCGACGGGATTCGAACCCGTGAGTGTCAGCTTGGAAGGCTGATGCCTTACCACTTGGCGACGCCCGCATATTTCACTCTACATTTTCGGGTTTTTGTATTCCTAAAACCTCTTAAGCTAATGCCTATTATAACCGATCTAATGAAGAATTTCCACATATTATCTGTCCATTTTAGTGGAGCAAATAAATATGATGGCTAACCTTGTTGATAATTGGGGATTGATATGAATGATAAAAAAAATTATTTACAGTATAATTTTTTCATACTAAATATTTAATCGTTTATAAAATAAAAATAAGGACGGATTGGTATGTCAACATTGTTTCATAAGATAGTAATTGATAATGGGAAAACTGTATCTCTACTCAACAATTCAATTTTTATTACCGTTGTTGATTTACCTTCCATGGCGAATATTGGGGATATATCAATAGGTGCATTTGGACGTAAAACGAAAAAAGTTACATTAGAAATTGGAGAACAGGTTTTATATGAGGTTAATTCTCAAACATATTTTGAAGTTCGATTATTGAGTAGATCTTCTTTTTAGGCTGAATTTGCTGTAGCTAAACTATTTGAACCGGATTTTTTTTCTGAAAGTCAAAGTATAGAGCCCATGTTATTTATAGATTTTGATTCCCCCGCAGTCGAAGAATTTTCAAATACTGAAATTAAACAGATAATGCAGAAGTTATCACATCTTGAAAATGAAATAATTAATAATTTCACTACAGTTGAACAGCAAGCAAACGAGATAAGAAATAAAATTGATTACTTAGAAAATGCACTTAATCGATTGAGCAAAATGGATTGGTTTCATACAGCGGTTGGGTCGTTTGTGACTATAGCCTCTGCGATAGGTATAAATGATTCAAATAGTGCACTATTCTTACAGATGATAAAAGATTTCTTCAGTGGATTCAAGTTACTAATATCAGGTGCATAATCTATAAGTTATTGATAATCAATTCTAAAGAAATTTATCATTATAAAATTTTTGATAGAATATCATTAAGCTGATTTGATAATAAACTACGTCTTTGTTCCTTTTCTGATAGATTGATCCAATCATCCAATATTTCCACAATAGCTGCATTTACTATTGGGAAGTGATCGAGACATTCTTCTTCGTCCAATTCATGGATTCCTTTGCTCAATATACTGTGTATTGTTTTATTTTTAACTAGAAAATCAGGTAGATTATCTTTTAGATCTTCGATCTTGAAATCCATGCGTTTTTTCTCTTTCTTCCATTTTTCAATTGTCCAACTATTATCGCCGTCATATTTCCTGGAGGCAGATTTTTCAATTATTCTTTCAAATACTCTCCTCAGATAAACATATGCGCCGATTCCAAACCCATGATTAAAAAGAAGAATAGATTTCTTGTATTCGTCAAAATCTCCTAATAATTCCTTTTTGTATTGTCGCAGTTCAGATTTATACCGATCAACTTTTGAAGGATATTCACCTATTTTTATTACGATATCATTATATTCCAAAAAATAAAAACGCAATTTATGATTTTTGTTCCTAACGCAAAAGAAATCCATTTCGAAAAAGATTGGAATTTCCTCATCTTGAGTATTAGATCCACCAGAATATGGTCCTGTAAGCATTCCAGCCATTAATTGTGAAGGTGTTTTATCTTCTCGTTGAAAAACGCTAATTTCATTGCACAATGGACAGTAAGCATCTAAAGGATCTGAAAAGTCCCTAAGATCGAATATTTTAGAATCCTCAGTTTTAAATCTTCGATATAAGGGTGTGTTTAGTAGAACCTCTTCCGGGTTTGGCAATGATTCCATAAAGGACCTCCCCAGATCTTTTTATAATTTTAGAACAATTCACTGAATAGTAATAACCAACTATATTATACATAATAATATATAGGTTATCCATATAAATAAACAGAAATTTCTTGAATTATGCCTTTAATTAAATCCCCTCTTTATCTATTGAAAACACAGCATATTATAGCGCTTCATCTACTTCTTTTGCGATAATTATTCCCCTGAAAACAAACTACCATTCTTAAACAAAATCTCAACAAGCCGGATTAATTTCTGATCAATCGGAATTATCACCAGCTACTAGATAACTTATTCCATCAATAATTTTCAAAAAAAGGTACTTCGAGCCACGAGAAGTCTTTGTAAATTTTACTTTCCGGATTACCACAAAATTTCCCGTGAGACCAACGTATTTCTGCTCTAAATGGCAAGGTAAATCTCCTGCGTTGGAGTTTTTCCATGAAAGTCAAGGTCACATTTACCTCACTTTGCATCTTATCAAGGGCTGGTTCTGCTATTGCTGATAATAATTCCCAATTTCTTGTCCATGAAGTGAGAGCGGGAAGCATTACTGCAAAAGAATTTCCATGATCAAGTCCTGTAAGTAAGTAAGGTACCGTATCTATCCTAAAAAATTCTCTGACGATTGTTTCGTTTATTGCTATACGAGTGTTTGGTCTAATTGATGCCAGATTATGATTAAAATCATCTGCTGAATTTCTTGCAACATTATGGCACATTATCTGATAGAGGTTAATTAATTCTTCATCCCTCACATCTTCCATACTGTGCTTTACAAATCGGGAGAAGGGTCTACGTCTTTCTCTTGTATAAGACTGGTAGAAATCCCTGATGTCTTCTGGTATACGTTCACCATATGATTGTCGGGCATGCTCATAAAACGCTTGAATATCATCGTAGTCTTTTTCGATAAACCAATCATTTGACCTGCTAACTGTAACCATACCGCTTGGCAAACTAACGAAAAAATTATAAGGAGAACGGTTTGCAACTACATTGCTATTGCATTTCACACTAATGGGAGTATTAACACGGGGAATATAAAGATCATAAGCACCAGAAACAGTATTTGCCTGCTGGTCCGGACCTGTCCAATGAATAGTAGTTATATTGTCAAAATGCTGTTCACGAAGATTTAAACCGATACCCACAAACCTTGAATATAATGCAACATTTCGCTGGTATTCTACTTCAAAAGAAATATAAACTTCTGATGAAAGGGTATCATCGAATAAAGCTGGAATTTGATCCAATTGACCGATTGGATTATTAAATCCTAAGATACCAAAACCCATAGACAATTCGGTTGCTTCCGTTTTGGCGCTAGGCATTTGGAAATCTCCTGATTATTAATCTTGTTCTAATTGAGATAGTTTTTCTTTTGTAGACTGTATTCTGGACTCTGATATTTCACAAAAGCTCATATTAATATCGTATCCAATGTAAAGACGTTTATTTTCAAGTGCAGCTACAGATGTCGATCCTGAACCTAAGAATGGATCAAGTATGACTTCTCCTTCATAAGAATATAAACGGATAACCCTAGCAGCCAACTTAACTGGAAATGGGGCAGGATGCCCAACTCTTTTCGCAGACTCGGGCGGAATTTTCCAAATAGAAAGTGTTGATTCCATAAACTCGTCTCTATCAATATCCGATTCCCCCTTGTCTGGTCTAGAGAAAGATTGTTTTGCAAACACTATCAGATATTCATGAATGTCTCTTAGTCTTGGAGCTTTAGCACTCATCCAACTTCCCCAAGCGCAACTACCATTGGCTCCTTTTCCTTTTTGCCAGATAATTTCTCCCATTGATAAGTAACCTAATTCCCAATGTACTTGATAAAAAAAGGCGTGCAATGGAATATAAGGTTTGCGTCCAAGGTTTGCGATATTAATTACATACCTACCCCCAGGCTTTAAGACACGATAAACTTCTTTCCCAACATTCTTAATAAGAGATAAATATTCCTGAAGACTAATATCCCCATCATAATCTTTTCCAACATTGTATGGTGGGGAAGTAAATGCAAGAGCCACACTGTTATCTGGCACCTGCGACATATCTTCTGACGATTGGCAAAAAACCTTATTAGTCCAATCGCCAGGGCTAGGTACTGGAATTTTCTGGAGTTCCTCTTTTGTTAAGGGCTTAGTAAAAAGGTCATTGTATAAATTCCTCCCATAAAAGGATGAAGAATCATGTGATTCCCTCTTACCTACGCCAAATGAAGATGTTTGTGTTTTCTTCATATCTACCTTTATCTATTTATCATAGTAAGTGTGTTGAATAATTGTAGCACATGTATTCTAATAAGTACATTATTTAGTAATACCATTCATATTTTACGATAGATGAATTTACAACATCAGTCGAGCTGTACCCTTTAGATTGAACATTTCCTTGACAGATTCATTTTACATTTAATATCCTTGATCACAAAATTTTTCTAAAAAATTCGCACTTTAAAAGAATCGTTCTATATCCTCCAATTACCCCTTTTCTATAACGAAAAATCAGTAAAAATACTGAAAAATAGTTAAATTTCAAAAGCTATCGGTCCGATATAGTTTATTTGAATGACTGAATCTATCTTCAATTTTGGAGAGTTACTCAGTTGATACTGTCATATATATTGTTAAAATGCCTAATTAAAATCGCTAAACGGTGTTTTTAAGGAATTTTTGTTATAATATAAATGGAAGGACATGACATTACAATAAGTTTGGTTAGGGGGAATAATCAATTTTTTCCATAATAGAAACCCTCACCTAATAAACATTTTGTATAGTGTCATTTAGTACTCTTGGGTTTAATCAAATTAAAGATTTTTAGTTGCACAAGGAGGTAGAAAAAATAAAATCAGCTGTCTAATTTTTACAATATATGTGGATGCAGGTTAAAACATCCAAACTATCGTATAACCAATCCCAAGAAATTTGCGTAACAGTCAAATTAAGAAATGTTGATCAATTTCAATTAATTGGATTCAGTCAAAAAATATATAAAAAAAGAAAAGAGGTGACGTATGAATAAAGATAAAGTAATTCAAATTAGAGTAACAAAGGTACAAAAAGAACAGCTTGAAGAACTCGCAAAGAAAAATAAATCAACAAAATCAGAATTATTAAGGAAGTTTATACAACAAGCTATTGACAATCTATAGAATTTTGACTTTTATGGATAATGAATGACTTCTCCAATAAAAGAAAAACCACTTTGATTATTCAAGGAGTAAAGCATGTAATTAACGAAAAAATATTTAGAGGAGATTAATTATGAAATTCAATAAACATACAGATACAGAAAAGGAAATCGTTGATTTTATTAAAAAGAATAATAAGGATAAGGATGGGAAACCAATTAATAGGGTAGCTCTTATTAGGGTAGATTTAATTGACATCTGTGAGGGTGATCTAAATGCAGGAATTATGTTAGGGCAAATAATTTATTGGACTGATAGAGGTGCTAAAAAAAATGACGGTTGGATATTCAAATCTGCTAGTGAATGGTACAACGAAACTAGACTAACGGATAAAAGGGTTAAAAATGGCACTAAAAAATTAAAAAAATTAGGTCTTGTAGACGTAACACTTAAAGCTGCAAGAGGGCATAATACAAGATGGTACAAGCTAAATATTAATGCCACATTAGAAGAATTAAAAAAATTGTATGATGAAAGGTCGGGATTTAATGAAGTATTAGACCAAAAGGCTGATGATTTAGACCTAAAGTCTACTACATTAGACCAAAGGATGAATGAAGGAGACCTAAGGTCTAACTATACAGAGAGTATTATAGAGTCTACAGAAATTACTACAGATAATATAAAAGAGGAAGTTCTAAATAAAGAACATTTAGAACTTTCTGAAGATATTCAACCATCTAACGATGGTCTCATATCTCAGTCTGATAAATTTCAATTAAAAAATCAAATAGAAAAATTATTTAAGGATGATGATATCCAAGCTGAAAAGAATCAACCGAAGGTTGAAAAATATTTTAATAATCCAATTTCTAAAACAGAAACAAACCCCGCATTAGACCATAGGACAAATGTTGCAGGTTTTTAAATTCAGACAGGAACGAAGAAGGCACTAATAATAATGGAAATCTGCAATCAGATGATATCAACTCACTTACTATTGAGTCAAATGTAGAAGAATCACAAGATTGCGATGACACTAAAAAACTCTCTCAAGCTTATGTAAATAATCTTTCAGAAGAGTATAAAAAAGAATTCAATGACGTTGTTGGATATGATTAT
>SDBT01000309.1_pt1 | contig 74751 bp, 117 predicted proteins | sample 2277101 | NCBI WGS metagenome assembly SDBT01 (sample SAMN10404973, study PRJNA504765) | marine sediment metagenome | isolation source: marine sediment core GS10_PC15, 103 cmbsf | place: Arctic Ocean: Southern Knipovich Ridge | collected 2010
ATCTAAGGGTAGATTGACACATAGGAAAGCTATTCATATCAACAGCTTAGATAAAAAAGGTGACGGTGGGTTAAATTTAGCACAACGGCGATTGCATATAAGAACATACCCACACTACCTCTCTCTCAACCAAATCTCAGAGCATATTGAAGCTTCTAGAGTTAAATTCACGCTAATTTAAGGAGATTATAGAAAAGGTAGTAATTATAGAGGAAATTTAATCTAGGAAACTAGTTAAATTTGAGGGTTAAAAAGATGGTTTTAGAGGCTCTTTTGAATGAACTGTCGCAGGCTAGTGGGTAGTATTAGCCTAATATTTCTTGACCACTTTTAAGTTCAAAATCACCTATTTTTAAACAGGCCCTGTAAAATTCCGTGGTCTCAATCTATATCCATATATGAAGATGGTTGAACTCTCGTTGCCTTAGGACAAGCTTGCGATACCTTCAGCTTGAAACAGCTCGAATCAAAAGCACTCCCTAAAGAGTGCTAACCAACAAGCTCTATATCGAGCTTATCCTAAAGGATCCAATATAACCCTCTTTCTTACTTATTAGTTCTCTTTGGGCAGTAACGTCGTTATTTCTATTAATTTCAGGTTATTTTTGGTTATTTTGTGTGTAAATCAATTATTTTTTAGGAGGTGGTGTAAAAAACCGTTGGATGAATCTATATCCATTGGTGAGGGAACATTTCGTAGGAATACATATATACGTATAACAGGTTACAATGCCAGACAAAGAAGAGCAAATACAATTAGAAATCTCCAAGCTTAAAAACCTGGTATCCTTAAAAAACAGGACTCCCTCGCAACTCCGTGAAATGGCGGAGGATAAAGTCAGAAATAAGGACTTAAATGACCTTATATCAGGCTTCCATGACAAGAACGATAAGAGGGTAGCAAAAGAGCTTGTCAAGAAGTACATTAGTGATTATACGATTGAATCAGTATCCGATAGAAACACTTTGCAAGAGGTTGTGCGGTTGGAAATCATTCAAAGCCGTCTCCATAAAAAGATGGAGGAAATATACAATTCAGAGAGTAAAGCAGTTTCAGGGCAGTATTTGGAGACGGTCCATAAGAATGGTGAGATGATTATTAAGTTGAAGAATAGCTTAGGTTTAAATAAGGGTAAGGATAAGAAGTCTAGCTATGATGTTCTGCAACACCTCATAAAGAGGGGGGAAGTTTGGCGTAGAGAGAATCAAGGTAGCCGCACTTTTAAATGTCCTCATTGTATGGAATATATTCTTTTGAAGATTCGCAAGGAGGCATGGGAGGAACAGAAACATCCTTTCTTTAAGGATAACCGTATATATAACAAGGCTTTATTTGAAAAGTACTACGGAAAGACGATGGTTATTGATGCCAAATTCATAGCAGAGGTGCTTGAGACTTCAACTAATTATCCTGAATGGATGATTGAAAAAAGAAGAGGAGCACCGGCATATGAATCCATCCACTCAAATGAGCATAAAGAAGTCGAAGAGGTCATACCTTCCGAAGCGGAAGAACAACTCGGAGATATTCAAGGCTCTGTTTAATTATTGGAGTGTTAAGATTTTGAACAAGGTTTATCCTATCGTAAAGGATAACCGCTTTAATGGTCATTTAATAGCAGACTATGATTACGAGACCAAAAAGACTGTTATTAAGTATAATGCTAGAAAATTAGCCAAATGGCCTGTTTCTTTGATAATTTCAGGTGTATTCCATGAGATTGGGCATGTTTTGCAGGGAGATATGCCATATGAAACAGAGGAAGAAAAGATAGTATGTGAATGTGGAGCCGAAAAATACTCTATTGAAGCTATGAAATTATATTATCCTAAGAAATATTTGGATGAAGTTATTCAGTTTATGAAGAGAAAAATGAACAAACCAAGATGGAGAAAGATGTATCCTGTTCATTTTAAAGCATTTAGCCAAATTGAGGAATACTAATGAGAAAATTATTTATTATTTTTGTATTTGTATTATTTTTTTCTGGCTGTGCTGATATTACTGAATTTTTATGGACCGCCGGAAGAGAACATCAAACTTCTAAATAAGAAAATATTATGAAACTAATACTCATCGTAAATGTGGACAAGAAAGGGTTTGCATTAGAAGGCATTTATGATTATAATACATATAAAGATGCTCTTATGAAAAAAGGTGAGAAGTTAAATAAGATGGTAAGTAAGCTTGAAGAAACAAATGGTAAGCTTGAGAAGATAAATAAAGAATTAGATGATATGTCTCTTGAAAATAATGATAATTTAGGTATGCCACCATATTTTTATTATAATAGGAATTAGAAAGAGGATAAATGATTTTCTGGAAGATAAAACAATTGTGTAAAGAAGGAATGATTCTAGCAGAAATATTTGACTATCCTTTTAGTTGGTGGAAGGATTAACCATGCCTGAAAAAATTTCGGTGCAAAAGCAGTTGATTGATGCTTTTGAAAAAGCGGGTGTTAAGTGTGAAACTTATGTTTTAACCGAAGAACAGGTAAAAGCATGTGAGAAAATCACTAGAGAAGTTGATGAGTGAAAGAGAAAACAAAGAACATACATATGGTTTTTAAATAATCATATTCCAGCGGGGTAGAGAAGCGGCATCTTGTTGGGCTCATAACCCAAAGAACGTCAGTTCGAGTCTGACTCCCGCAACCACATGAAATAATGTGTTGAATTCTAACAAAAACGGAGAACAAAAAAAATGGGAGAGCAAATCACTAAGAGACAAACTACTCAACATGAGGATCAAGAAAGAGCTTTTGAAGTAGGTTTTGATGAAGCTGTAAAGAAGTTACAGATTGATACTATGGCTAGAAGCCAAACAGCATTTGATAGTGTACACGCAGTTTGTTTACAAGCATTACAAAATTCAGTTGAAACAGCTAATATGGTTTCTAAACAAGCAGTACGTCATGCTGACCTTGCGGTTGACAGACAATGGAATGTTGATGAGCAAGGTTATCAAGTTGCAGATATTCTTAATGATAGTAAATTTCAAGATGCAATCGCAGTTCTGGTAATTGAAACATTGAAGAAAGCCGGAAGTGTTGAAGAATAGTAAAATTTGCTCCTAACTAACTAGTTAGGAGTCCATGCAAGTTGGTGTAACTGTCAACACATAGACTTCATGCGTCTGAGTAAAGAGTTAGAGTCTCTTACTTGCTACCACGTATACGGTGGGCCCGAGAGTGTTTTTGTAGTGAGTTTAACACTTTAAAATAAACTTACTCCAAAGGGAATGGTGTAATGAAAGCACAATAGTCTCCAAAACTGTTAGTCTAGGTTTGAACCCTAGTTCCTTTGCCATCGTGGGTTCCCTAAAGAAACGGGTTGACATGGGAACATCTGGCTCGGCATTTCGTGGAGTCCTCCCTGCCGAGGAATAACTGAGGACCTAAACCCGTTCACCATGGCACCAGAGAGTCGGTTTTCTGTTCTATCTCTCGGAAAAAAATCCAGTAACAGAACCATAGCAGTTTGGGAGCTGGTAGTTTGCAGATACTACTTAATAAAATCTGCACCACAGAGATAAGTGTTGTCTGGCCGCATACTCGGTTTGGATCCGAGAGGCGTTGGTTCAAATCCAACATTTCTGACCAACGGTACTGTCTTGAGAGGTATACCTCAAGTAGAGATAGCAGAAGGGTAAGGACCTTCATACTGTTCCATGCCTTGAAGTGTTTTGGCAGCACGATTGACTTTGAATCAATTAGATGTGGTTCGATTCCACACTAGGCTACCAATGGCTTTAAAAGATTTACAAAAACGAAGAGAATATTTAGGAGGTGTGCTATGACGTAAATAAGAAAGGAGATACGTCATGGCAAAAAGACTAGGACGGAAACTTGGAAACAAGGCGAAGGATAGACAAAATTCTCGTCATGCTTGTAAGTATGAGCGTCAAAGAGTGCGTACCGAACGCAACAAAGTTTTAAGACGAGAAAATCATTTAGAGCTTCATCCTAATGATTTACAGTCAAAAAAACTTTATGGTTAATCCTAACCAAACGAGAGACAGAGGTTCGATTCCTCTACAATCCTACAAAATTCTAGATGTAGGTAAGTTAGTTTAGTGGAAAAATTCTCGTATCCATCCTTTGTAGTGTAATTAGCACGCCTGGCCTGAACAGCTAGGAAGTGGAGGTCCAATTCCTCTCATTGGAACCAGGGGTTATAGTAGTAACGGGAACACATCTCCCTTGCACGGAGAAATTTTCGGTTCGAATCCGAATAGCTCCACCAGCGAAAGTCGTATACCAGGCTATTACGGCGGTCTTCCACACCGCAGAATTGGGTTCGAGGCCCAGCTTTTGCTCCAAATTATGGATTATAAGAAAAAAAGAGATAAGCAATTAGGAAAACCTTTTACTTCATGTAGAGCAGTTTTAGATAGATTAATTCTTTTTAATTTATTAAAAAGGTTGGAAGAAAATTTTTGTTATAGATGTGAAAAGGAAATTAAATCTGTTAATGAATTTTCTGTAGAGCATAAAATATCTTGGGTAGATTCTGATAATCCTAAAGAGTTATTTTGGTCTATGGATAATATTGCATTTAGTCATTTATCTTGTAATTGTAGAGCTGGTTTTTTAGGAAAGGTTCCTTCTAAAGAACATAGAAGAAAAATTAGTTTAGCTAATAAAGGACGAAAACTAACTAAGAAACAATATGATGAAATGGTTGAAAGAAATAAAAGAATTTGTACTACTCCTAAATTTAAGTTAGCTGTTAGTAATGCTATGAAGAAATGACATAAAAAAAGAAAAGCTAAACTCCGTGTTGGATAGCACAATGGTAGTGCGGTGGCCTTATAAGCCATGACCTCTAGATGGGGGGACGATGCAGGTTCAAGTCCTGCTCCAACAACCAGACTAGTGAATGAAGGCATAGGCTATTGGGCGTGTCCTCGCTACGCTTACGAAATCTAAGGACAAATGGTTTAACTCATTTTGCTAGTCATCCAGGTGCGTGGTGTAAAGACCGCATGAGAGCCTTTTAAGCTTTGGGAGAGGGTTTGATTCCCTTCGCACTGACCATATGCAAGACTTATTAATAACAATTATAGTGATTATTTTTTTGGTTTTGTTTTTGTGTGTTCTTGATAAATTTTGTAAATAAGCGGAAATAAATTATATGAAAAAAATGCTTGCATTATTATTAATTTCGTGTATACTAACAGGATGTTCAGGTTGGTATTTATATTGTGAAAGATTTCCTAATTGTAAACAAGGAAAGATAAGCAGGGATTTTTAATCCAGCGAAGGTTCATGGTTCCGGGTAATGCAGACTACCTAAGCCTTCGCTCCAGCGAGTGTAGCCCAATCGGCAGAGGCAACAGTTTCAAAAACTGAAAAGTGAAAGTTCGACTCTTTCCATTCGTACCAGCTTCGTAGTATAATAGGCATTATACGTGGCTCTTAACCATTGAGATGCGGGTTCAACTCCCGTCGAGGCAACCAGTAAGGTAAGTAAATTATTAATCAATTATGTAAGGGAGATAAGAAAATGGGTAAATTACACGAAGTTTTAGCAGTTGAGTCAGGTTTAAAATCAGTAATGGATAAAGTTGTTAATGAAGCTAAGGATTCTTTTGTTAATAAGAGAGGACATTTTCTTGCACAAAATAGACATTATGAATCTTTAGTAGAAAATGGTTTAACTTTTCCTGATGAAAACAAAAGTATGGTAACAACAATTAAAGATAAGTTAGATTATGTTAAAGGACATTTTATTAAAGCGATTGATTGTATTTTCCAAAAAGAAGTTACAAATACTAAAGCTCAAGCAGATTTAGTTGTAAATGGAGAGTTAATTGCAAAAGATGTTCCTGCAACCTTTTTATTAACGCTTGAAGGTAGATTAAAAGAGTTACGTTCTCTATATGAGCATGTACCTACTTTAGACCCAGGTGGAAATTGGGCAAAAGATTCAACAAGAGATAATGTGTATGTTTCTGATGAAACTGTGCAACATAAAACAGAAAAGGTTGTTGAGCCTTTAGTTCTTTATCCTGCTACTGAAAAACATCCAGCTCAAGTTGACAAAATTACTATGGATAAGATTGTTGGTAAATGGACAACTAAAGTTTGGAGTGGAAACCTTTCTTCTAGTGAGAAGTCTAAATTGTTAGGTAAGATTGATGAGTTAATTCGTTCTGCTAAACAAGCTAGAATGAGAGCAAACGGTGTAGAGGTAGAAAAGAATTTAAAAATTTGTGATAAGATTTTTAATTATATAAATAAATAAAACTGTGATAATCTAAAACTTAAATTAAAACTTAGATTTAAAACTTAGATTTTTGTCATACAAACTTAACCACCATTGTACATGATAAACGTATGATTGTTGTTAATAAGGCTCTGTGAGGGTTCAACCCCCTCTCCATCCGCCATAAGAGAATTGAAAGATTCTCTCCAGGATGGGTAGCTTAATGGTAGAGCAAAGGCTTTTTAGAACTAATCAACAGTCTATACATTCATGCGACATTTATTGAAAAGACATTCTTATTTTAAGTAATAAGGAATATTCGAAAATAAAAATCAGGAGGGGTACTCGGCTAGTAGTACCCCTCTTCCAGCCAGATTGGTGAAACGGCAGACACGCTAGTTTTAGAAACTAGTGCTTAACAGCGTATAGGTTCGAATCCTATATTTGGCACCAGGTAATTATAGTTTAAAGGCAGAATCTCCGACTGTGACTCGGAAGATTTGGGTTCGATTCCCAATAGTTACCCCAGACTCCTTGGCCGAATGGCGAGGCAGTAGATTGCAAACCTACACATCTCAGTTCGATTCTGAGAGGAGTCTCCAGGAAGTTTCGTATAGTGGTAATACCTTCGGCCGATTACCGGAAGACCTTAGTTCGATTCTAGGAACTTCTACCAGATTTCTACCAAAGGTTTTGTGGGTATTTTTCCTTTCAAAAAAGAGACCCGCCAGCTCGGTTGGCGAAATGGCAAACGCTGTCGGCTTAAACCCGCCTGTCTTAGACTTATAGGTTCGACTCCTATACCGAGTACCAATGAATGAATGTTTTTATTATACACCTAATTGTCGTTACAATATGGTGACTTTATATTGTATGATTCAATCTTTCTCTAATGAGGATTTAGATGCTTTGCAAGAAGTTATAAATCTAAAGAGAAATGAATTGAAATCTCCATGAGGGTTAGCTGAGTAGGCTTAGCACTTGCCTGAAGAGCAAGGGACATCCGTTCGATTCGGATACTCTCAACCAGCATTAGTAGTTTAATGGCAGAATATCTGGGTGCCAACCAGATGACGTGGGTTCGATTCTCACCTGATGCTCCAAGAGAGAAGGTAGACAGAAAGGAAGGCAGAAATGATAGTAAAATTTTTAACAGATTCAATGTATAAAAGTTCCTGGGAAATTATTTCTAATATTACATCTTTTAGATATTCAAAAATTTCAAGAGAGGAAGCTAAAAAACATAGAGAAAATTATAAAATTAATGATTATATAAATATTGCTGGTTTTGATAGTTTTGTTTATTTTCAAGCTTGGCATACAAGAAGCAAAGAACCTATTAATATTCTTACTAATCATGCGATTTTTCTTCTTAATGATGAAGGAAAGACAATAGAAAAAATTAACTAAATTAATAGAGCAACCTTCTCTCTATCCAGAAAATTATTAGGGAGAGGAATTAGAGCCGTCGGAATAACAGGAACATTTTTAATGGAGTCCAGATAATAATTTTCATCCAGGCGGATTTGCATAATGGAAGTGCCTTGGTGTTACATACCAAAGGTGTGAGTTCGATTCTTACATTCGCTACCATAAAAAATAGAACGGAGGTTCTTAATGAAATCACATTTTAAAACGGAAAAACTTGGATTAAATTTTAGTACTGCTCAAAATAGATTAAGAAAAATGGTATTGTTTGATTTACTTAAACAGGTTAAAAAGAATATATGTTTTAGATGTAATAAAAAAATTGAAAAAATAGAGGATTTAAGTTTGGAACATAAAATATCTTGGATGAATTCAGATACTCCTAAAAAATTGTTTTTTGATGTGAATAATATAGCTTTTAGTCACACTATATGTAACTATGGTCATAAGACTTAGTTATTCCAGGAAGCTTGGCAGAGCCCGGCTTATTGCATCACTTTGCTAAAGTGACGTGTGTGAAAGCACCAGAGGTTCAAATCCTCTAGTTTCCGCCAACGTGAAGTTTGTCTGTTCTTCAGCGGTTAGTACCCGTAAATAAAAACTTTCACCATGTAGAGTGGTATAAAGGCATTACACACGGCTGTTAACCGTTGAGATGATGGTTCGAATCCATCTTCTACAGCCAGGAAGATAGGACAATGGTGTCAAACTACCTTGAAAGTAGTCAGGTGTGAAAACCCACAGAGTTCGATTCCCTGGTCTTCCGCCAGATGAGTTTTAAGAAAAAGGTTTCTCTAGAAAAACCTACTCCCACCCTCTGTAGTCTAATGAATAGGGCATCTCGCTTCTAACGAGAAGTGTGCTGGTTTGAATCCAGCCAGAGGGTCCATCATGGCATTTTTTTGGACTTTGTTTATGTCAGGTACCAATCAAACAAACCCGAAGTTTTGATTAAGTATTCTTCGTTAAAAATAAACTTACTGGAGCCGTGAGGTCTCCACACATACCTCTCACCACTCCCTATAGCTTAATCGGAGAAAGCGTGGAGCTACGAACTCCAAGACTGAAAGCTCGAATCTTTCTAGGGAGTCCAGCGTTGGTCGCATAGCGGCGATTGCAGGTGTCTGTAAAACACCCACACCAGAAACACCGTAGGTTCGAGTCCTACCTGACGCACCAGCCTTTGTCGTATAATGGAATTATTCCTCACTTGTAATGAGGAGACGGCAGTTCGATTCTCGCCCATTGGCTCCAGCGGATGTAGTTTAGTGGAAGAACGAGGGATTTTCAGTCCCCAGGCCGGAGTTCGATTCTCCGTTTCCGTACCAGGTTTTCCTAGTTGTACCAGAGCGGAGCTTCGGCCGACCGACAAACAATTAGACCAGTCCTATTAGTTTAGTGGCAGAACTTTTGGTTCTCAACCAAAGAGCGTGAGTTCAATTCTCGCATAGGATACCATATGAATGATGAAAAGATTACTATAAAAGAAATGTTAGAACATCTTGATAAAATTGAAAGAGGTGTTATTCATGATTTTTTGTGTATATGTTTTCAATGTGAAAAAAAACTTGAAGAATTGTCAAAGAGTATAACCATTAGATTAGACCTACAAGAGATTCTTAATTAGAAAAAGGTTTAATTCCAGGCGAATTAGTTTACTGGCAAAATATTTGGCTGTCTACCGAATGTAACGGGTTCGATTCCCGTATTCGTCGCCAGAGTTAGAGAAAATAAACCTCTAAGAGAATTTGGCACTTCTCTTAGCTTTGTGCCTATCTAACTCTCCAAGAAGTGTAGCGTAGGATAATGGTTAAAACTCTTCCAGTAAATAGGATAGATGCACGGTGTAAGTCCAAACCCAGAGATGCCAAGCATTTTTGGGGCTATCCCGCACAAACACTTCTACCAGGGGATGAACAAGGCTTCGACTTGAACATCACTAAAGTAAATAGCATGTCGAGGATGATTGTTGGCCTCGTAAAATATCAATCAAAAAATAAATGCAGATTATAACCCTGTAGCTGAAGCGGAAGCGATTCTAGGAGAATCTGAATCAATTCTGGAAGAAGCAAATTCCCTAGTTTTAGTATAAACTAGGCTTTTTTTGTGTTCTTAGTCGGAGAGGCACATTAAAAGTCAAATTTACCGACTGGTTAAGTGGATTGTCCGAACATTTAATGACTATCAGGACTTTACATTACAAATCTCTTTTCCATTCATATTGTAGTGTAAGATTAAGAATGGAATAAACATGTAGAAGTTTACTTTATATAATTTGAGGACGGCGGTTCGATTCCGCCCATCTCCACCAAATGGAACAAGGATTTCTCCTGTCCGATAATAAGGAGAATAAATGAATAAAAAATCAGTAAAAGAGGCTTTTGAGTCAGCCGAAAAAGAACTCAATGATAATCATATTGAAGAGTTAAAAGAAGTTATTAAAGCAACATTATTAAAGATTAAAAAATTAGATGAAGATATTAAAGATTTACAAGATACAAGAAAAATTTTAAAATTGGATATTGATGATTATAAAGAAGGACGTTTGGATAGAATTGAAGAACGTCAAAAGAAAGACAAAAAAGCAAAAGAAGTTTCGGTAGCAGAGGTAGTTAAAAAAGAAGTTCATCACCATCATCACCATGATAGATGGTATAACCCTTACATAATTACTTGGGTAGAAAGATTTGCACCTAAGTACATTCCTGATAATACCTTTTATTGTTCAACAACTACAAGTCCGTTAAAAAATTTTTGTTCTGATAAAGGTGCTACATTAACAACAAATCCTGTTGTTGGTAGTGCATTTACTATGAATTGTAGTACAGCTAAGAATAATGTAATAGGTACTTACCTTTTAGAAGATAAAACAGTACATCTAAGATAAATTAACCAGGGCAGGAGACCCTTGTTCCAAATGAAAATTGTAGATGGTAAAGGAAAATTTTTCAAGACATTAAATCTTGATAAAACCACTAGAAAACTTATTCGTGAATATCGTAAATTCAAACCAGAACTCTTAAAGGATACCAATGATAGAACGGTTGACAGAACAAGAAATTAATTTTCTTGAGACTTTCTATGACCCGGTAGCTATGTCTGAGATTATGTTTAGCGATTACGATAATTTAACTATGATGGAAGGAGATAAGTTATCTCATTTACGTCTTGCCCAATTTCCTTTAATATCTCATGAGTATTTATTAGATAAGGATCCAAATCTTTCTGAAAAAGAAAACTTCCAGTTAAGAAAAAATGCAGGAGAAGTTTATGCTTTAGGAGGTCGTCTTTTTGGTAAGACAATGATTGTTGAAAAAATTGATATGTTGATTTCAATTCCAATATTAGGAGCTGAACGTGTAGGTTTCAGTTCTTATGATGCCATCCATATTCGTGGTGTTTTAGAAGAAATAATTCAAGGTCTAGAACATCATCCTTTCTATAAAATGTTTGACCCTCAGATAAACAGAAGTCCTAGTTATAGGTTTTCATTTCGTAACGGTTATGTTTTAGAAGGTATAAACATGAATCTTACTGGGAAGAAGCCTGGAGCCCAGTTTTTCCAAAAACATTTACATCGTTTATACATTGAAGAGGCTAGTTTTGAAACAGAAGATATTTTTAGACAACGAAGAGATTCTGTTTCTGAGATGGGTTGTATATATCGTATAGCTGGTATGACTAATTTTACTAAATATAGTCCTTGTGGTAAAGTTTTTTATGATTTAAGTAGAAGAGGAGTAATAGTTAATTTACCTCAATATGTTAATCCTTTCTGGGGAGAAGCACAAAAGAAACAAGCTATTAAAGATTTTGGTGGAGAGCAAAGTATGGGTTATCGTGTTTTTATTAAAGGAGAGGTTGTTGAAGAAGGTGTTTCTGTTTTTGATATGGAGCGTGTTAGAAGGAATTATAATGAAAAAAGACATACTTTGATTTATGAAGTTGCAAAAAAAGATGCTTTAAATTTTCAACATATGTTAGTTTTAGAAAGACCAAGACAAGCTGATAATGCTTTTATTTTTGCTGATATTGGAGAATCTGCCCCAACGGAAATTGGTATAATTTTTCAAATTGGTGAGAAGTATAAATATGTATATAATGTAACATTATATAATTTAACAGATAAAGAACAATATAAAGTTTTTAAATGGATAGCAGAAAAAATAGGAGCTAATTTTATTGCTCTGGATTGTACTGATGGTACGGGTAGAGCTATTTATAGACGTTTGGAAGAAGTTTTTCCAAAAGAACATTTAATTTGGGTCGGGTTTAATGAAAAGATTCCAATAGATTTTGAAAAAGATAATAAAGGGAATAATATTAGAAAAAGTGGAAAGTTTGTATATATAGAAGAATTTGTTAGAGATTGGTCAATTCAAAATTTAAAGACCTTATTATATGGTGAAAGAATGGATTTGCCTTTAGATTATAAATTTGATACTCAGTTTAACTCTGTTATATCTATGCAATCCGGAACTAGAATTGTATATGATTGTGTTGCTCAGGAAGACCACTTGTTTCAAGCATTTCAAGTTTTTTCTATTGCACAATGGATGTGTGAATTTTTATTAATAAAACCAATTTCATCTAAGAATTTTTGTAAAACAGGAGTATAATACTGTTTAAATATAAGTAGAGGTAATAATATGACAACAAAAAAATTAGTTAAAAGTATGAATCCGCTTCTTCAATATGTGAATGACTTGATGGCTTTTTTTGATAGTGATACAATTAAAATCCCTCCAAAGTATAGAGATAGGATTTTAGCTGTTAAAAAGTTATTAGTTGATGATGTGAGCGGTTTGATTAACACTGTAATAGATTTTCAAATTACTAGTGCGTTAGTTAATTATCAAATTGAAACTGATAATCCAAATTTAACTAAAGTGTTAAATGATTGGCTTTCTGGTATTAATAAAGATTTAATAGGAAAAGCTCCTACAGGAATGGAAGCTTTAGCTAAGGAATATTTTAGAGAGAGATGGAAGGGTTCTTCTAATTTACTATTAAGAACTTTTTGGACAGAAGAGTCTAAGAATCTGGAACTTCCAACAACTTTATTTTTTGTTGATGGTGAAGATATTGTTATGAAACATAAACCTAATGAAACTGTTATTTTAGGAGAAGAAAAATATGGTTTGCTTGTTAATGTTAAACAAAGAAAGATTATTGATTTACCATCTAAAGAAAATGAATTAATTTTTATACAAAAACCTTTTGAGAGCTGGGGAACTTTGGCACCTATTCCTTATGTTATTAGAAGAGGTTTATTTCGTAATGGAAGATTAATGCATATGTTAGAAGGTAAAACTGAGTTTATTGTTGGAAGAGCTTTAGAATATCTAATGGTTATAAAGAAAGGGACCGAAAAATTAGCTCTTGAAGGTAGAGCAGAATTTACTTATGATGAAGATGACCTTAAAGGTGTTAGTGAACATTTACAAACTTTACTTAAACAAAAGAAACAAAGTAGTACAGGAACCCCAACTTATACAACTAATTTTGATACAGAAATAGAGCATTTGATTCCTGAATATGAAAGAGGTCTTAAACAAGAATTGTTTACTCCAATTCAAATGAGAATTCTTTCTGGATTAGGACTTGTAGATATTGTTCAAGGAGCCGCTTCTACTCGTCGTGAGTCAACACTTAATCCAAAACCTTTTATTTCAGAAATTGAACAAGGAATTAAAGATTTTAAAGCTTTGCTTAATGATATTATTCAAGTTATTATAGAAAAAAATAATTCTAAGCATAGAAAGTGGATGAACGCTGAAATTAAGATTCAATCAACCCCTGTTAAAGCTTTTATGAATGATAAGTTTAGACAAATACTTCGTAGTCTTTATGACAGAGGTTCGATTTCTAAGAGAACCCTTACTGAGGTTTGTGGTGAGATGGACTATGATTTAGAAGTTCTTAGAAGAGAGGAAGAGAAGAAAGAGGGTCATGAAAAGAAAATGTATCCTCCTGTAACTCAAAATATAGAAAAAGATGTTGAACCTAAAAAAGATGATGTTCCTGGTGATAAAAAAGGTATAGAAAAAAAGAATTTTAATAATTCTAAATTAGTTGTTATAAAGGGATGTAAATGTTTTGCGTGTGACGCAGAGTTTGATTTAGATATTACTCCTGAGACAGGAGATACAATTAACTGCCCAGATTGTGAAGAAGTTTTAGAAGTTGCAAAAATAATAGGAGAACCTAGAGACCCTAGACGTACTGAAAAGAAGTCAAAACATCTTAAAGGTGGAAGTAAAGTACAGAATAAAATATCACTTTTAGTTGAAAAAGCTATTGACGAAGAGAAGGAGAAGATAAATGTTTAATCAAATTTATAAATTATTATTAAATAGAGCAAAAAAAGAAAAGTTAGAATTAAGTGATGATTTAAAACAACGATTATTAAAAAAAGCTAAAAAAATTTATAGTCAAGTTAAAGAAGAATTTTCTTTGGAAGATTTTGAATATTTGCTTCATCATATAACTATAGATGATGATGGAAAAGAAGAAATACATCATTGTTTTTTGTATGACCATATTGGAAATTTATATCAACAAGAGCATTTAACAACTAAAAAAGGAACATTTCATGTTATTACTGGATTAGAACCTACTCAAGAAGTTGCCTGGTCAGATGAAATGGCAGAAGAAAATAATATAAAACCTAAGATGATGAAAAGTGGTATGAGTTTAAAAAAGAAATCAAAGGTTTGGTAATATGATAGTATATCCTTGTAATTGGGAAAAAGTTGGACAACAAATACAGTTAAAAGAAATAGAAGAAACTATAATTCAGATTTTAAAATATATAAATTGTAATTATTTAGCTTTTTCTGGTGGAATAGATTCTAGTTTGTTATTATATTATATGAGTAAAATATTTAATGAAATTAAAGTTTTTACTATAGGACTTAATGAGAATCATCCAGATGTTATATATGCAAAAAAAATGGTAAAAATGTTTGATAATGTTAAACATTATGTTTATATTCCTACAGAAAAGGATATTAATTCTGAAATATATGAAAAGGATTTTAAAGGAGATAATGCTGTTAGGTTGTTATATAATTATGTTTATCAATATACTGATAAGATTGTAGCTGGTGATGGAATAGATGAATTTGTTTGTGGGTATTATGACCATCAAAGTAATCCGAATGAAGATACATATTTTAAATATATGTATAAATTACAAAAAGAACAATTAATTCCATTGAATCATAATTCAGGTAAAGTAAAAGTTTGTTTGCCATATATAGATAATAGATTAATTTATTTGTTGAGTCAGATACCTTTAAAAGATAAAGTTGATTTGAATTGTAGAAAAAAGATAATGGTTAGGTTGGCTAAAGACAAAATTCCTGAAGAAATTATAAATAGATGGAAATATGGTTTTTGTCACGCATTAGAAGAAAAAATAAATAATAGGAGTTAAATAAATGAAAAATAGAGTAGAAGTATTTCTAGAAGATATGACCTATAATTCTAAGTTTAGAATAATGGAGAACGCTAAAGATAATGATAAATTAAAGGAGATAGCTGAAAAGAGAGGTATTATACTTCCAGCACATGATTTAGCTCCTTTTGAATGTATATATGGTTTTGTTGATAGACAAAATAAAAATGGTTGTACACTTCCAAAAGAAGAAGTAAATAAAGCTTTAGGTACTTTAATTGGTAAGGCTATTGATTTTGACCATTTTCGTAAAAGAGTAGTTGGTCATTGGATTGATGCCAAACTTGAAGGAGATAAAATTATTGCTTATGGTGTTTTCTATAAAGGAAACTTTGGAGAAGATTATATTATGGTTAAAGATATGATGGATAAAGATGTTCTTGCTATTTCTTTTGAAGCATGGGGAGATAGAGAAGTTGATATGGGTAGTGATGGATATGATTTAACAAAGATTGAATTTGCTGGTGGAGCTTTGCTTATTAAGACAGAACCGGCTTTTGATGGAGCAGAAGTTCTTGAATTAGCTCAGAAAGAAAGAGTTCTTGAGTTTGCTAAGGTTATGACTAAACCAGATAAGTTTGTTTATACTGATGGACATAAAGAAGAGAAGAAAGAGAATCTTGAAGAAGCTAGATATTTTGTTCATGATATGGATATGATTCAAAGATTATTAGGAGAGGTTCCTTGTAAAGGTTGTGATGAGAGATATGCGTTGGATGTAGATGTATTAGATTTTGCCAAAAATCAAGCTAAAGTAAGATGCCTTAATTGTGAAGCAGAAAGTATGGTTGACCTAACTCCAGCTTCAAAGATTACTAAAAAAGGAAGAAAAATTAAAGCAATTGCAGAAATAGTAAGACAAGGGGCTATTGATGATGTTGATAGTTTTATTAAAGATTATGAAGGTTCTAGTGATAGATTATCTATTCATTTAGAAAATTCTATTGATAGTACTCCTTATATTTCTTTTTCAAATAGAATTGATTTAACAGATGAAGATTTTGCTGTAGTAAAACAAATAAACGAAGAAAAAGGTACAAATAAAAAAATTAGAATGTTTCCTATTCACAACTCAGCCCATATAAATATGGCTTCTGATAAATTAAAGCAACCTAAAGTTGCTTCTATGTTGGGAAAGCTGAGTATTACTATAGATAAAGTGGAAGGGAAAATCCTTAGGAGGGCAAATAAATTAGCCATGGACGAATTAATCAAAAAATTAAAGGAAAGTTCAGTTGAAGAAGTATTGCAAGAGTTAGCAAAGGCAAGTCTTGATAGAGAATTAACAGTTGAGGAGCTTGAAAAAGCTTATACTATTGTTGAGTATGAAAAGCCTGCAGGTGACCAAAACGCTACCTCGTTGCTTAATGTTCCTACAAAGAAGTCTAGTGCAAACGAAACTTCTTTAATTAATGCTGAAGATTTGACAGAGGATAAGTTGAAAGATGTTATTACTCAAGCTACAACTCCAGCAAAGAAGAAAGAAAAAGCTAAAGTTGTTGATAAAGATGAAACTGAAGTTGCTGAGTTAAAGACTAAGTTGGAAGAAGCTATTAAAAAGCTTGAAGAAGCTACTAAAAAGCTTGAAGATTTTGAAAAAGCTAAAGTTGGTGATTTAGTTAAGGCTCGTAAAGATGAATTAGGAGATGTTGCTAAAGATATGTCTGATGAAGATTTACTTGATGACCATAAGTTTGAATTAGCTAAGAAAGACAAAGAGATTGCAGATTTAAAAGCTGGTAGTACTACAAAAAAGAAACCTGATTTAGCTAAAGGTTCTACTGATAAAGATATAGAATCTGATGAACAAGCTAGTAGACAAAAAGTAGACAGCTACTTTTTAAAACCTGATGCTGAAGCAAAATAGATTTTCAAAAGTAAAATAAGCTTTCTCGATAGGGAGAGATAAAAATATTGTATTAAGAGGTATTAAAATATGTTTAGATATGACCATTTAGAATTAGCCAGAATTATTGGCGAACCTAGAGACCCTAGAAGACCACATTCATTACTAGTTGATGCTGTTTGTGAAGTTGAATTTGCTGACCCTAATGAATATGTATATGATTTCGATGTTTTGTTAGATACTGATGTAATCCACACGATTACTTCGACAGGTGCTTTGACTACTGTTAATGTTTCTCCTGATACTCCTACTTTGTTATCGTTTGTTGATATTTCTACACCTGAGTATTATATGAAGATGACTGAGTTAGCGAAGTCAAAGGAAAGAGTTTTAGGTAGAAAGAAAAGAACGATTGAGAGAGCTTTAAATGCTGAAGAGAATTACCAAGTTATTACGTTATTAGATGCGGCTGCTATTGCTAGAGGTAATCTTAATGATTTACGTTCTGGTGAAACTTCTTTTAACTATCAACATTTAATTGATATGATTGACCAAGTTATTGATTATTCTGAGAATTATGTGTTGGTAGCAGGTACACAAATTGATAAAGATATTAAGCTATGGAATTGGAAGGATAATAAGTTTCATAATTTGATGGAAGCGTTTAGAGATTTAGGTATTACCGTTCAAAGAGTTAAACAAACAGTTACTAGAGATGGTGTTTCAACAAATGTTTTAGCTTCAACTAGAGCTTATCTAGCAGGTACGATTACTGAAGCTCCTGGTAAACCATTACTTTTCGTAAGAAAAAGAATGGATGAGATTGAAAAGCTTGGTGGAGTTATTTCTGCTGATGGTACACAACCTGAAAGATTGGTTTTTGTTTCACCTAACCCTGTTATGGTAGGTTCAACTAGATATTTGGCTGTTGCTGTTACTGGTTATGAAGAGTTTGCTGTGGCAACACACAACTCATATGCGATTGCTAAATTTGATAGAACTGTTTAAAAAATAGATTATTTATGAGGGAGTCTTTGGCTCCCTCTCCAAAATCGTTAACAATTTAAAATAGGAAGTAAAATGATTAATAGACTTAATACTTCAGACAGGAAAAACTATTGTTGGTTGGTAGAGTTTTTTAATGAAAATAGAAATTATGATTTTTATTTTACTAGTGATAATTCTAGAAAATATATAACAGATGAAAAAAGTTTAAGAGAGCTTTTTAGAAATTCTGAGTTTGTATATACATTAATAGATAGAGGTGACTATGTTGGTGTTATTCTTGTTTGGAAAAGTATAGGAGGAGGAAAAGTTAGATATTATGTTAAGTTAAATGCTAAAACTTCGGATATAGCTAGAGATTTAATTACTGTTCTTTTATGGAATTGTGACAGGGAATTATTTTTTAAAATTCGTAAAGATTCTTTATTTTTGAATGTTATAAAGAAAAAAGGATTTAGATTTTTTGGTGGAAGAGGTTCACAGATACTTTTAAAAGGTAAGAGTAAGTCTTGTATAAAAATGACGCAAGGCAAAGACAAAGAGAATTAAGGAGCATTTTATGTCAGATATTAGTACTATTACAACTTCAGTTAGATATTTAGTTGAGGATTTTTCTTTGACACAAAATCCTGGAGATATATTTACTTATACTACTTCAGCCATTTTTACTTTAACAGAAATTAATCCTATTGCTGTAACTGCTGTTTTAGTAAATGATGTAAATTTAGGAGATAGTGAATATTCGTTTGATTCAACTACTAATAAAGTAACTGTATCAGCTAGTTTAACTAGTGGAGATACTGTTGAAATTAGATATACTTATTATCCAAATTATAGTGATAGTGTATTAGAAGGTTGGATTAGAGCCGCTGTAATATTTTTAAGTGTTAATCAATATTATACTTTTGAAGTAGATTCTTCAGATAATTTTTATCCTGATGTTTCTGATTCTCAAAGAAACCTTGTTGCTTTTGTTGCCTCTATTTTAATTAAACCTGATAATACTAATTATCGTTTACCAGATATAAGCTTCGCAGTACCTAAAACCCTTTCTACTAGAGACTTAGTAAGTAAAGCGGTAGCAATATTTAAACATGACACTCATGGAAATTTTCAATTGTCATAAAAGGTTTTAAATGTGTAAAAAAATTCTATCTTTTTTGCTTCCTTTAGTAATGATAACTTCTATATGTTCTGCCGCAACTTATGTGTGGATAAATAGAGAACACGCTACAGATTGTACATCTATTACTGATGGAAAATCAAGAAGTCTTTGTTATGAGGAGGATTCTCAAAGATTATTCAAATGTGAACCTACAGGAGCAGGAAATTGTGATACTTCCGCAGAATGGAAACTAATTACAGGAGCTTCTCATACTGATGGAGCAAATTGTACTGCCGGAAATTCTCCTTTAGGTGTAGATGCTAATGGAGCAGTTCAAGGTTGTTTTGATGTGGCTACTCAAACAGAAGTGAACGCATTAGACCACAGTGACCATGGTGATGGTAATAATTGTGCCGCAGGTTCATACCCATTAGGTGTTGATGCTGATGGTGTAGTTCAGTCTTGTACTGATGCCACAACCGAGATTGATTCGGTTATAGCAACACATTTAACTGTTGTTGCCGATACAAATACAATTGGACATCTTAATGATACAGATTGGGATATTTTTAACGGAAAAGCATCCGCTCTTTCTGGTAGTAATAATCAATGTTTAACAGACGATGGATCGGGTGGAATAGTTAGCGAATCCAATATGACTTTTGATGGCACTATATTAACCGTCCCTGATATTACAACATCAGATAGTGTAACTGTTGGTGGCTCAAATCCTGATTCTCTATTTGAGGTAGATGGCCCACAAGGTTTGGCAATAGAAACAGTAACGGGGAATACAACCTTAAATAATACTCATTCAACTATTTTGGTTAATTGTAGTGGTAGTTGCACAATAACTTTACCAACGGCGGCTTCTTCGTATAATAATACTGATGGAATAGGTAGGATTTATGAGATTAAAAAGATTGATGCAGATGCAGACACCGTAACGCTAGACGGGAATGGTAGTGAAACAATTGACGGGGCAACGACGGCGGTTATAACAACTCAATGGGAAAGCTTGACCATTCAAAGTAATGGGACTTCGTATTTTATAATTTAAAGGAGAAATAACATGAAAAAGATTTTAACATTTTTAGTTTTATTTTCAATGATAGCCTCTCAGTGTTTTGCGACCTATAAACCCTTTGTGGAGGATCAGAAAACAGCGTTCGGAGAATTATCTGTTGCTGAGTTAACTCCGATAGTTCAATTACATTTCCCATATAATCTTAATGATTTCCTTGTAGATACAAGGCTAAATAAGGGTACAGCTACGGTAGACAGCAATCGTCTTAAACTCTCTACGGGGGCAGTAGCTAACCAATCGGCACAGTTACTCTCAAAGAGGGCGGTTACATATCAGCCGGGGCAAGGCGGTCTATGGAGAGGTACTGCGGTTTTTACCACAGGTGCGGCTAACAGTTCACAGTATATCGGAATTGGAAGTAGTGGGGATGGATATTTCTTTGGGTACAACGGAACCGCCTTTGGGATTATGCGTAGACAGGGAGGAAAACCTGAAGTAAGGCTTCTTACGGTAGGGACTGGCTCATCCCATGATGAGGACATTACCATTACCCTTGATGGTGACGCTGATACAGGAGTAACGGTAACTGATACAACAGGGGATGCTACTCTCACAGCGAATGAGATTGCCGCTCATGATTATTCCAATCTAGGACAAGGTTGGACAGCACACGCTATGGGGAATAAGGTGAGGTTTGAGTCCTTCAATACGGCTTCTCAGACTGGTACCTATTCTCTAACTGCTTCTCAATCTTCTGCTGGTACATTTGGTCAAGATATTTCAGGAGCGGCTCCAACTGAAACTGTGGTAGCTCAGACCGCATGGAATGTGGATAAAGCGGCAGGAGCAGAGACTCTACCAAATTTGACTTTCACCAACGGAAATGTTTTCCAAATACGTTATCAATGGTTAGGATATGGAGCAATTGAGTTCTCAATAGAAAATCCATCAACTGGAAGATATGTTTTAGTTCATAGAATTGAATACGCCAATTCTGCCGTAACTCCATCATTAGATAATCCCACACTACCTTTATGTGTTGCTGTCACGAATACTAGTAATACTTCAGACATAATTATGTTTGTTGCTTCAATGAGTGGATTTATTGAGGGTAAAGAATCAGAGATTGGTATAAGACGAGGAACCTCATCAACAGAGGTTACTGTAGGCACAACAGAACTTCCTTTACTTACAATACACAATAAAATAATCTACAACAGCATAATGAATAGAACAAGAGTTAGAATTTCTGCTATAAGTGCTTCTAATGACGGAACAAAGTCAGGTACGATTAGATTAAAATTTAATCCTACTCTGAAGGGAGCTTCGTTTTCCGATATAGATGCTTCTAATTCTGTTATGAGTGTAGATACCTCAGCGTCAGAAATAACAGCCTCAACAGGCACAGAGATTATAGACATAGATTTACCAAAATCGGGGCAAGCCCTACTTGATGTACATGATTTAAAAATTGAATTAGAGCCAGGGGATTTTTTTACAATATCAGGAGTAGGGTCGGCAGCTTCGGCTGCCTTTACGGTATCCGTTAATTGGGTTGAAATTTTTTAAAACAATATGGAGAGAATAAATGGTCCAATATGTAATAACAGACAGAACTACTTCTAAAAAATGGGCTATTTCAATTGATGATGGAGAACTTTCTTATGATATTACTACAGATTCATCAAGTTCTGAACCTATATTTCGAGATGGGGTAAATACAGGGACTTATTGGAAAGTATTTATTGAAGATGGAATGTTAGCGTGGGAAACAATAGTTATTGTTCAAGATGATACAGTTGATTTAGATGATAGTACATTAGATATTGTTTGGAGATTAGCTGTAGCAAATGGAGAGTTTTATTATTTTGATGCATCAACAATTACTAGTTTAATATTTTTTGAACAATTTTCTATCCAACCAAATATTTCGATAGATTTTAATTTTGAAGAAAATGTTACTATGAGTTTTAAGGATGAAGAAAACATTAGACAACAAGCTAGTTTTAAGGAAAATGTTAAGGGACAGATAAAAAGCGAAGAAAACATTAGACAACAAATACGAATGTTAAAAGGATTTTAATATGACTGACAGAATTGCTATACGAAAATTTCTTGAAGGAACCGCTATTAAAATTACAGTAATTTTGAGTATTAATACTGCTGACTCTGTTTTGATTACTATAGATGACCCATCTGAAATTGAAAAGATTAGTGATGCCGCTATGACTAAAAATGCTGATAAAGTTTATTCTTATATTTGGCAAAGCACAAAAGATACTGATGATGATGGAAATTATGTTATAACAGTTAAAGCTACTTCTGGAAGTTATACTTCTGTTATGCAAAGTAAATTTACGTTAGTTGAACAAGAATAGGAGATAATATGAAAAAGTATATTGAAGATAAAATTAATGGATATGGACCAGTATTTAGATTTATAACTCCAGTACTTTTAGTAATAACTATGGCTATGACTGGATATGTTTTGAGTGATATTAAAGAAGTTAGAAAAAAATTATCACATCACTTAGAATTTACTATACCTAAAATAACATCTAGATTGTTAAGAGTTGAAATGAAACAACAACACATTTTAGATGATTATATTGAAAAAGAATCAAAAGCAAGCAAGGCTATTAATCATGTTTCATATTCAGGAAGAAAATTTAATTAAAGTTATTCATGATTTAATTAAACTTGCGGATTATGTTGATAATATCAAACAGATTCCTGAAAGAGAAAAGCTTTTAATAAGAACTGAATTATATAATTTTAGAGAATATTTATTACAATCAATAAAGGAGAACAATATGTTAAATTGGAATAAAGTAGTGGAAAAAGGTTTAAAAGGAATGATTCCAGCATTGTTAGCACTTCTTGTTGCTCAAACTCCTGCTATTATTGGAGTTTTAGTAAGTATAATTCCAGAACAAATTGCTCAAATGACAGTTGCAGGACTTGTTGCTTTTATAATTAATGCTCTTGCAAACTGGTTAAAACATAGAAAATAATGAAATATTTATCAGACATAAATAGAATTTTATCTGAAAAAGGTTTAACAACTAAAGTAAAGATATATTTTAGTACTAAAGCCGCCGGAGATGACTATGATGGTTATGAAGCTAATTATGTATATACGAATCTAAATCCAATTACTATAAAGGCGTATGTAAGAGAAATTACTCCTGAATCAGCTTTTTGGAAACAATATGGTTTGCATCAAGCAGGTATGAAAGAGATTATATGTTATGATAAGTATAAAAGTTATTTTGAAAATGCAAATAAAATAGAAATAGATTCAATTGAGTATCAAACATTTAAAGGCGGAACAGGAAGTAGAACTTTAATTACAAAAAGACCTTTTAAAATGCTTAGAGTGGTAGTTTCACGAAAAGATTAAAAATGAGAAAACAATATTATTGTATAGTTTGTAACAAATCTAATTGTAGACAAAGCCATGCTTATGGTTCTGGTAAATGTAGAAGTTGTGTTAAGAAAGATATAAAATTATCAAAATTTCATAAAAAGACTATAAGTGATTCTTTAATTGGACACATTCCTTGGAATAAAAATAAAAGAATGGAAAAAACAAAAGGTTCTAACCATTGGAACTGGAAAAATGGATTAACAAATTTAAGAATATTAATTAAGAAATTATTAGAATATAAACAATGGAGAACTAAAGTATTTGAAAGAGATAATTATACTTGTCAGGAATGTTTTAATAGAGGATTAGAAATACATCCTCATCATAAAAAACCTTTTAGGTATATTTTAAAAGAATTTTTAAATTTTTATAATCAGTTCTCTCTAATTGAAGATAAAGAAACTTTAGTAAGGTTGGCTATTACATGGGAAGATTTTTGGGATATTGGACACGGTATTACATTATGTAAAGAGTGTCATATTAATATAACTTATAAGAATTTAAAATAGGAGAATAAAAAATGGCATCTAGACTAGGAAGTAAAATTGAAGTAAGAAATGTATCAAGTGATGATGGTTCAAATCCTGCTGTAGGTAGTGGTAAAAATTTTAAAGATTGGTTTAAAGTTTTGGTTTGTTGTGATGTAGGAGGTTCAACCCCTTCATGGGATATAACTCCTTTATATAGACCAGATAGTTTATCAAAATATTATGAAGGACAAACTGTTACTGTAACTTCAGATTCAGCTTTTGAATTAAATGTATATGGGTGTATTGATGTTAATTTTAGATGTGATAATAGTTCTGGAGGAACACCTACTTTGATAGTATATGCTTTGCCTTACATAGAACAAGGTGAATAGGAGAATAAATGAGAAAAGTTCATTTTAAAACATTACAATTAAATAAAGTCTCTACTAAAATACCGGTAACGGATAAGAATATGCAGTTTAATACAGATTATGGAAATTTTCCTACAGGATTAACTTTTTATAAAAGATTTCAAGAAGGTACTAATGAATTAGTATCTCCGTGGAGTTTAGGTGCAAATAAAGCTACATTTACTGCTTCAAGAGGAGCAAGCAATCCAGCGACTTATATTGATGCAAGCGGAGTGGTTCAGATAAACACAACTTCAGATACTCCTCGATGGACGCAAGGGTATTATGCGACTAATGGAGCCTTTACAGCAGGAGCAGGCTTATTGCTAGAAGGGGCGAGTACGAATTTGTTAAAATATAGCATCTTCTCGGTTGATACGAACACTGATGGAGTAGCTGATAATTGGAATGCTTTTGATACAACGGAAGGTGCTACTTTTACGACACCTACTATTACAGATTTATGTGGTATTACCGATTGCAAATCTCAGAGAGTTCAGTATACAGGCGTTGCGGCAGATGGCAATGACGATATTAATTTAAGAGCCGATACTACAGCTAATGGAAGTATTGTTCAGGATGATGTAGTAACTGCGAGTATTTGGGTTAAGGGTAATCAGAGTGGTCTTAATAATGCAGGGCTTTTAATTCAAATAAGAAATGCGGCTGATAATTCGACACTAGAAATTTTTGCTACGGCAGGCACAGGATGGCGAGATACTATGTCCTCAACAGCATGGGAAAGATACGAACTTACTTTTACTATAACTCATGCGGATGCGGCTAGAGCAAGATTTTTAATTGTACATACTAATGTTGATGATGGTGATACTCTTGATATTCAATATGCCTTACCGCAATTAGAGATAGCGGCTTTTCCTTCTTCTCATATCCCCACAACCACAGCGGCGTTGACGAGAAATCATGAAGCGTTAAGCTATCCAGTAGCGAATAACTTTGTAGGTGGAACGGATGGAACGATTGTTTTAGTTTATAGACCTATCATGTTGCCTGATGAACAGTCTGGTTTTTTAAGGCTTTTTGTAGTAGGAATAGACGGCTCTAATGATTGGACAATCTATCATAATACTCCGGGAAACGACCAAGTATATATTGAAGCAGAATCTGGTGGAGTTGCAAAAGATGCTTTTTCTCAAGCAGAACCTTTTGGTTCTATTAGATATAGCCTTCACTCATTGATTGCAACATACTCAACAACTGCCCTTGGGGGTGATAAGTTAATCATGTATATTGATGGTAGTGATGATGGAATTTCAAATGCAAATTACACCATTCCTGTAGGAGCATTACCAGCGTCTTTTCAGATACAATCGAGTGGTGGTCAAGCCATGATATTAACAGCCGTGGCTTTGTTTGACAAACGCTTAACGACGGCAGAAGCGTTGCAAGTACATAATCTTTTGACTTAGGGAGAAATTTTTATGAATCCATATAAATCAATTCTTTGTATATGTAAACTTAAATTAAATGAAGAAGGTACAACTTTGGAACTAAATTTACCATTTAAAATATATGGTCAAAATATAGTAATGCAAGGTAAAGACATAACTTATAGACTAAACGATTTGTCAAATGTAAATAAAGAAGTACTTGCTAAAGTAGATTACTGTTTAGAAGATATGCCAGGAACAGATATTAAAGGAGAAAAAGTTGTAGCTGAAGCTTACGCTGGTAATCTAGGTAACGATTGGAAGAATATAAAGAAAGACCTAAAGTATCTTAAACATTATTCTGTAACTAAAAAAAATAAACTTACTACTTATGATGAAGAAGGTACTAAGATTGAGTATAATGGTGTTGATAAAGACGAGGTTACTAAGTTCTGTGAGTGGGATGTTATAGAGGAAGCTATTATATAATGCCTACTTATTTTAGAGAATCTAGAAATATAGAATTATCTTTAATGTATTATCTTGAAACTAATCTTAATATAGATTGGATAGGTACTACTACAGCAAAGACTTTTAAACAAGTATATTCTAAGAATGTAGCGTTGCCTATTGTATTACCTCAATTAAGCGATACCCAATCTACTAGAAAAGAAGTAGGTTCTACAACATTAGAAGATAGACACCTTATTATTATTGATATTTATACTCGTAGCGACGCACAAAGACTTGATATGGCAGATTATATAAAAGATAAGATTAAAGATGGTTGGGTTCATTATGACCATTCTCATACACCTGGAGATAAAACTTCATTAGAGAGAAGTGCTAACGGAAGAGATTTTATTACTGAATTTATAAATGATGGGAGAGTTAATGTTGGTGAGAGTGTAGATGAAAAAGATAAATACCGTCATAGAATAAGTTTTAGAGTCAGAAAGAGTTCCTAATGTTAAAAATTACCGTACATCAATCAGGAACAACTCCTAAAGAAATGGCTTTAAAAATTGAAGAAGGTAGTAGGAGATTAGAGGGTCTTATGATAAGATTAGGAAGAGAAACAGCAGAATACATGGGTGGAGTTGTTAAGGCAGAAACTAAAAGGCATCCTGCTACAGGAACTTTAGCAAGTTCTATTCAATCAGAGGTAATTCCTGGTATATTATTTACTGTAGGAGTTGGAAAGGTTTTAGATTTGCCTCCTTATTGGCATGTTATTAATTATGGAGTTAAATTAACAGATGGACAAGCTTTTATTCCTGGTGGAGGAAAAAGAGTTAGTGGAGATTTTGGAGGAAATAGTCCAGATTCTCAATATCAAGGAGTAGAAGGTGGAGCTGGAGTTGTGATGAATCATCCTGGGAATTTTGCCGTTAAAGCTTTTAAAGCAATTGAAGGAAAGAATTATATAGAGAAAACAGCCAGTTGGTTAACAGGTCGCTGGAGAGGACTTGTTAAAAAACTACCAAAATAATCGGTAGATAACACTTCCTATCTTAGGAGAGATAGTAAGTATAAAATATTCAATGGAGGAATATAAAGAATGATTCATAGTTCATATTACAGACCAAAAATAATACCGGTGAGTGGGGATATAGGCCCTGCTAATATTGATAGGTTACAAGATTTATCAGCTTCAATGACATTAAATAGAGAGAAGATTAGAGAGGTTGGAAGAGATGGATTAGTTGATTGGAGACAAAATGTTCCTGATGGAAGTTTAACTGCTAGACAGTTAGAATATGGTTCATTAGATTTTTATAGAAAATTAGCTAGTAAAGGAAATTCTGTTACTCAGATTAATTTTTCAGATTTTAAGACACCTCAATTTGATATTCTTGGATACAAAACAGATGATAATGGTACATTTTTAGGTACAGTTATGTATCCTGGTTATAGAACTTCTGGATTCAGTATAAATATTGGAGACCCAGAAGCTTTAGTTGAAAGAAACTTTACATTTGTTGGAGAAGATGAGTTTATGTTTGATGATTCTAATAAATATGTTATTCATAAAAGATTAACTGCATCAGGTGGAGCAGATGAGACATTTACTATAAATGACCCTGTGCCTGCGGCTGACCCAGATAATTCTGGACAATTTTTGCTTAGAGTTGTAAGAGTTCGTAGTGGTACTGCTACTACATTAATTCATGGTTTAGAATGGAGTTATGATGGTACTGATACTTTAACAATTAATGGTACAAGTATTGCTGGAGATGTTATTAAAGCATGGTATACGGCTGCAACTTATATTGGTGGTGAAATTCCTTTCACTAACAATGATGCAGATTTAGCTGGAATTAGTGCTGATTCTTGTAGTATCTTTTTAGAGAGTTCTAATTATCTTTATAGATTACAAAGCGTTGCTTTGGAAGTTACTTTAGATAGATTTGATATTGGTGAGGTTGGAAATAAGGATAAGGTTTCTTATGGTACTAGAGATATTATAGCTAGAGTTACGCTTGGTAGAATACTTGAAGCTTATACGATTGAAGAGATTCTTAGAGGAAAAGCAGGACAAAGTTATGGAAAGATTGACGTGAGAAAATTTACTTCTAACTTGAGTTTGATTATTAAGACTTATAGTGATAATACAAAAACCACTTTTAAAACAGGTTACAAAGTTACTGATTTGGCTCCTGTTGGAACAGATGCAGGAACACCTACTGACGATTACATCAACAGAGGAGTTACTATTGAAGGTGAGATTGGTTTTATTACATCAGTAGAAGGAGTATTATAAGATAAATGAGAGGGGGATTAATCTTCCTCTCCAAAACGTAAGGAGAGAGAAAATGAGTAAGGTATTGCAAATAAATGAAGCTTATTTACAAGAGCTTATTGAGCAAGTAAGTAAACGTGTAGTTGGGAAAGTATTAAAAAGACATGATATTTTTGAAGTTGAGAAAAGAGTTAAAGACCTAACTAAAGAACTTATTTATGAAGGATTCAGAGAATTTAGAGACCTTGTTATAGCACATAATGAGGGATTGAATATATCTGTTTTTAATTTTAAAACTAAAAAGGGAGAAAACCTTACTTAATGTTAAGGTGGACTCCCTTTTTTTTATTAAGGAGAGTATGAAATGGAAGAGCAAGACAAAAGTGTAGGAGAAGTAAAAGAAATATTATCTGAAAGTATTAATATGAATAAGGTAGAAGAGCTTATAAAAAGTAATATTACTGAATTTGAGTATAAAGGAGAAACTTATAAGACTCGTTTACCTAGTTTTAAAGAGAAACAAAAAGCTTATGATATGAAAGTTATAAAATTTACAGAATTATTAGCTGATGAAAAGTATAAATTAGAGATAGATTTAAAGAAGATGTATAAGAAAAGAGGGATTGATATTGATATGATGACAGCAGAATTTAATACTTTAGAAACAAAAAAAGAAAATTTAGAAAATCAATTAGGTCCTTTATTGAAAGAAGGAAAATCTCCTGAGGATTGTAAGGAGCTTGGAAAAGCTATAGATGAAATTAAAGGAGAACAATATTCAATTTCTATAAAGAAAACTAATTTTTTACAATACTCTGTAGAAAGCCAAGTATTGATATATGTATATAGATATTTGACTTATGTTGTTACTGAGAAAAAGGTTGAGGATAAGTTTGTTCCTGCTTGGAGTTCTTATAAAGATTTTGAGAATTCTTCTGAAGAATTAATTAATAAAGCTTCTTTTAATGCTTCATTATTAATTGGACAAATTTAATGATTAAAGAAGATGTGGTTAAATATCTTAGAAAATTGGCTAAGAGTGGATATTATCAAACCTTATATTCAAATGCTAAAGAAATACATTTAAAGATATTTGAAAATGATTATAATTTAACAGAATTACAAATTTGTTTTTTACATTATTTAAGTTTTTATTCTAGTTTGTTTGTAGATTATGCTCTTGGAGAGGTTAGTGAGCTTGTATTTGAAAGCCAAACTTATGAGGATGCTTATCAAACTTATAAGACTTCTTCTCGTAAAAAAGATAATGAACCAGTTATACAAAATCCAGCAAATAAAAATACCAAAGAAACGATAAATTTAGAATCAAGTACTTGGATATTTAAAAAGCCTAAAAAGTAGGTAGTATCAATGGGAGAAGAATTACAATATTTAATAAGAATAGCACTTGATAAAACAGGAGCCCAAGCCGCCCAAACAGAATTAAGAAAAATGGGTGCTGAGGCAGAACGTGCCGCTCAAAAATTAGACTCATCTTATAGAACAGTAGGAACCGCTATAACTTCTGCAACACAACAAACAAAAGAAGGTGCCGTTACTACTACTAAGATGACTCAAACTATGCAAAATGCTTCTGGACAACACAAGAAGTTTACACAAGCTGTCCAACAATCTGAGGATGGATTGCGTAGAATGGATTCCGCTACAAAAGTAACAACTGGAAGTTTAAATGCTCATGAAGTATCTACAAGAGGTGTTATTGTAGGATATATTAAATTAGCTTCTAGAGCTATTGCTGTTATTCCTATTTGGATGGCTTTAAGAGCTGTTATGCTTTCTGTAACAAATACAATGAGAGATACTACTAAAAGTATTATTTCTATTGATAAAGCTTTGCAATTTGCCAAAAATGAATTAGTTGGAATACAAGATGTTGATGCAGTTCTTGATAAATTGAGAGAAACTGCTATTAGGTTAGCTCTTGATACAGGAAAATCTGTAGATGAAATTATAGAATCTTTTAGACTTTTTAAAACTGCTGGTATTGGAGTTGCTGAATCTATGGCAGGTATGGAAACTGCTGTTAAAGGAGCCTTAGCTACTCAAGGAGATACTACAAAAATTGCTAAGTTACTTGCTGATATTTATAATTTAGTTGGAGATAGAATTACTGAGGTTAGTGGAGAACAAGAGAAGTTTAATTTTATTATGTCTACTATGACTCAGTTAATGCCTACTAATGTTATTAATATTAAAGAATATGAACAAGCTTTAAAGAACTTTGCCGCTACAGCTAAAACATCTGGTTTGAATCTAGACCAAATGCTTACTTTAGTTGCTGTATCATCTACTCTTATGCAAAGAGGTTCACGTTCAGGTACTAGACTTGCTACAGCTTTTACTAAGTTATCTACTTCGACAAAAGATGTTGAAAAGTTCCTTGGAAGACCTATAGATGTAAATGTTATTAATGATTTTGAATTATTACTTGAGGTTATTGAAAAAGCTTCTACTTTATCTGAAGCAGACTTAGATATTAATAAACCTTTACAAGAAATCTTTGGGTTGAGAAGTGGTAGAATTATTAAATCTTTTGTTGCTGATGTATCTAAACTTATAGAAGAATATACTAAATTAGGTAGAGTTGATGTTGCTGGAAGAATGGAGAATTTGAATCAAAGAGTTGAAAATGCAAATGAAGCTATTGATATTCAACTTAAAAGATTAAAACAAGTAAGAGAAGAATTAGGAAGAACTTTTGTTGAAGGTATAACAGGAGGGAAAAATTTTGCTGAGACTTTAGAAAGAATTATTGATAAACTTTTAGAAATGAAACCTTTACTTAAAGAAGTTGCTGAGGCTTCTGGTGGATTAATAAGAGATGTTGGTGAAGGTGTACAAACTTTTACTAGACCAGAACAAACACAAGTAGGACAAGAAATAATCCGCCAAACTACTCAAGGTAAAGGAGCAAATGATTTTTCTAGAGCCGTTGGAGAAACTCTTGAAGCTTTTGATTTATTTGGTGGTGTTTTTAAAGCTTTAAATGAGTCTTTGAAACTTGGAGATGTTACTGATAAATTAGTAGAACAAGAAGAAGAATTAAAAAGTTTAGAGCAAAGAAGAAGAATTGGAGAAGAAAGAGCTAAGGCAGGATTATCTCCTCTTCGTGAAGAAGAAGTAAATCTCGGAATACTTAAAATAGAGAAAGATAAGGCTGATATTCAAAAGAGAAGTTTGCTTGATATTAAAGAACGTCTAGCTATTGCAGAAAGTTTAGCTATTTTAGGATTTAATGAATTAGAAATTGAGCAACGTAAATTAGAAATTTTAAAAGAATCTACTGCTGATGAAGATACTTTATTAAAACAAAGATTAAAAATTGCTCAAGTATTAACAAAAGAAACTCTAGCTTTTAGTAATGCTATTAAAGATTCTTTTCAAGGAGGACTTTCAGATATTCTTCTTGGAGAAGGAGACCTTGCTAATTTAGGAGTTCAAATTGGAGATAGTATTAAGAAAGGTCTTGTAGATTCTCTTACCGGAGCTGTTACTGATGCCGTGTTCAAGAGTACTGGAATGGGAGCTTTGTTTGGTAATATATTTACAAATATAAGACACGGCGGAGATTCTCTTAAAGGAAGTATAGCATCAGGATTTGATGAAGGTGCCGCTGTTACTAAGAGAGCAATTATAGATGGATTTAATGTAGCTACAGGAGGCGGGGCAACAGGTTCAAGTATAGCTACTTTTGGTGGAGGATTAGGTGGCGGTGGAATGACTCTTCCAGGTTTTGGAGAAGGAGGATTTTTTAATAACATTGTTGGAGGTGGACCAAGAGCTTTACCTAGACCAAAGGGATTTATTGGACCTATGCCTCAAGCTCCAACAGCAACTTTTGGACAAGCCGCTGGAGCAATAGGAGGAGCAGGACTTCTTGGATTTAGTGCTTTTCAACAAGCAGGTGGAGCCGAAGGTGGAGGATTAGCGATTGGAGCAGGAGCTTTAGGTTCTTTGGGTGGACTTGCTTTAGGTGGGTCTCTTTTAGGATTTGGAGCAGGTGCAGGTGCTGGAGCGTTTGCTACAGCTTTAGCTCCTTTATTAGGTCCTATTGGTATTGCATTAGCCGCCGGAGCTTTAATTATGTCAGCTTTTGCTAAAACAACCCAAGAACAAGTAAGTGAAAAAACTCAAACTAAACAAGTAGCTTCAAAGCTTGATATATCAAATAATAAACTAGAATTAATTAATAGAAACCTTGTTGCCCTTCGTACAGTAATGGAGACTTTTATATTACCTGAATCTTCTTATTTTTCAGAAGGTAGAAACCTTGAGGACAATTTTAGTATAGACAGTAGGAGATAAATATGGCTAGAAATACATGGAATATAGAAAAAAAGAATGGATCCTATGCAAACGATGGAACTATATATCGTCCTAATGATGATGTTTCTGTAGATTTAATGTCTACACAAAATAAATCTAGATTAGCTAATGGAAGTAATGTTTTTGTTACTCCAGAAACTAAAGTTAGTAAACAACCTTTAAGTTTTGTTTGGCTTGAAATTCCTCAATCTGATTCTTTTAGAACTAAAATAGAAGCTTATGTTACTAATGGAGATTATTTAAGAATTACAACTCATTTAAGTGAAACTTTTATTGGAAGATTTATTAATGTTCAAAGAGTTTGGTTATCTGGTAAAGAAGATACTTATGACTTACAGGCAGCTTTTGAAAGAATGGAATAATGAATAGATTTCTATTACATTTAGGATTTAAGTGTGAATGTGGAGAATCTAATACTAATAAATTAATTATGCAAAAAGATTTAAAATCAAATAAAAATATAAGAATTGTTTGTTTAACATGTGAACAGCATTATATTATAAATATAACAACTGAAAAAATTCCAATATTTGGAGGAATTAAGAATGGCTAAAGCTTTAACCTCAGCTATTACTACTCAAATTAGTGACCAAAGAATTGGTAGAACTCATATTTTTAAAATTAATTCAGTAGTTTATACTACTTCTTTAAAAACATGGACCCTTTCTACTAATAAAGATTTTGGTTCTAGTTCTGCCATTTTTACTTTACATAATTCTACTGGAGCTTTTGGAGATGGAGGAGCTACAGAAATTAAAGTTGGGGATATTATTGAGTTTAGTGAATATTTTACTGGAGACCCTACAGAATTTGAAAGATTTTATGGAAAAGTTGAACAACGCTCAATTGGTAAACTTTCAAATGCTAGAACTATTACTTTAACTTGTTTAGATTATATTTCTTCTTTAAAGGGTGTAGATATTGATTTAGAAGTTGAAGGTACAAAAATTGAAGTTACAAATGAAAATCTTGTACCTAATTATCTTCCTGACCCAAATAGTATGTTTTCTCAGTTATTTGATTTTGCCAATACTAGTATTGCAATAGACCCAGCTCCTATTCTTATGATAAGAGATAAGGTCCATTTAACAGAAGAACCTCAATATGATGGATTTGATGTTTATTATGATTCAGGACAAGTTAGATTTGGAGCTCCTTTAAATGCTAGAGATAATCATAATGTAGTTGCACGTTCTTATTTCTTTTATACTCAAGGTGCATATGCGGAAGATGTTTTAGAATCAATTTTAACACAAGTAGATGGATATGGGAAATATCTTTTTGGAGAATCATCCGCACAAGCAGTTATTGATAATCATTTAAAGACTACATATCAAAATGAAGATGGAGCAGGTGTTCGTGATACTTTAAGACCTAATATTTTGTCTAAAACTGTTACTATAAGATCTACTATAACTAATGCTATTTCTGCTAATACAACATCTATTGTTGTAAATTCTGTAGATGGACTTCCTGCAAGTGGGAGTGGTACGATTAATGGAGATACTTTTACTTGGTCTGGAATAACAGCTCATAGTAAAACTTTGACAGGAATTCCTGCATCAGGAACAAACGCTTTAAAGGCTCATCCTGCAAATGCTGTTATGAAATATACAGAAACATATCCTGCAGGACAAATTTGGTATTTAACTTATTCAAATGTTGTAGATACTCTTACATCTAGTGATTTTACTTTTCCTGATGGAAATTTTTCTTATTTTGATAAGAGAGGAGATAGAAATGGGGCTTTTGTTATATTAGATAAAGCTATTAGTTTAGTAGCAAGTGTTAAATGTGATTATAATTATACTTTTAAAACTATTCAAGCTACAGGAATAGAATTAAACAAAATTTCTTTTAGGTCCAGAGAAGTAAAGAATAGATTTGAAGCTATTGAAAAACTTAGAGAATATTTAGCTCCTAATTATGTTGTTAGAACTCAAGGTGATAATAAAATATGGTCAAGTTATCTTTTCCAAAAAACAACAGCAGACTATACTTTAAATCTTGTTAAAAATATTAATTATTTAGAAGATGATGATTTGTATTCAAGAGTAAAATTTTATGGAAAAAATAAAGCTCCTATTAATATTATGTATGCTGATGATGTAGATTTTGCTACAACAGGACAATCTTTTAAAGCTTTTGCTACTCAAAATATTTTAACTTTTGATAAGACAGAAAATGGTAAACATATATTTAAAAGTGTTATTAGTGATGCTGGATATATTGTAGGAGATTTCTTTACTCCTAAAGTTTATATTAATGGGGTTCCTATTGATAATCAACTTCACCAAATGATTATGCAACCTTTAGCTGTAGAGGCTACAACAAGAACAGAAACTACAACAGAATCTTCTAAGTGGGGTGGAACTGATGTAACAGTTAGAAATTATTTTTATTATAAGATTCAATTTGGACATCAAAATATAGAACCTAACCAACAAATTATATGTTATAATCCTACAGGTACTCCTGTATTTACAATTGCTCCTAATGATGGTAATATGGATTATGGAAGAGGAATTTATAATGTTCCAGGTGACCAAGAAAATGCTACCATGGAAACATTATCTACAGCAACATACTGGGTACGTTATGCCACAAATGCTTTAGAAATTGATTATGATAGTGTAAAATTTAGAATTGCTCAAAGTATTTTACCTAATCCTACTGAAGCTGTAATTAGAGCAGATTATGAATATTATACTGTATTTACACCACAAAGAGGAGTAGGAGCTATTATAGATGGAAGATGGGATACCCAAGTACAAACAGAGTTTTTTGCAGAACCTCCTTCAGGATTTCCTTATGCTATTTTAGATTTAGGAACAGAAAGAAATATCCAAGCAATAGATTTAATTGCGGGATTTTATAAGCCTGATAATGTCAGAAAATTTGATGTTGAAATGAGACTTACATTATTATATTCTACAGATAATGTTACTTATAGACAAATTAGTGATGAAACTCAAAATTTTGGAATGAATAGTGGAGAGGGGCAAAGTTTTGAAGAAGAGCAATTAGGAGGAACTTTAACAGCTAGATATATAAAGATTAATTTAGAAGGAGTTAAAAAATTAGAATTTGGAAATGGTGTATGGCCTGTTGCTTTTACAGAAGTTTCCATATATGAAGATATTGTTCTCGAAACAACAGCCTCTCTTATACCTACAGCTATTTTAACAGCAGGTGTTGATTCTTCTGATACTACTATTCTTGTAGGAGATACATCTTATTTTACTGACCCAGATTCAGGTAGTGTAGAAACAGCTTATTTAGGAACTACTGGAACATCATTTACATATACTGGATTAACCTCTGCTAGATTCTTAGGTTGTTCTGTAGATAGTGGTGCTAATTTTAGTGTAGGAGATAAAGTGTATCAAGATTTAGAAACAGATACAACTTTATACGACAATGATTTATTATTAAATGAATTAGGGGATAAATTATATAAAGATAATAGAGTTAGTGATGAAGTGTTATATACTCAAACACAATTAGATAATCTAAGTAAGGCTTGGTTAGAAGAATTTTATAAAGAACATAATAAGATTTCTTTGAATGTTGTATATGCTCCTTATCTAAAATTAGGGCAAACTATTTCATTAACAGATTCATATAATAATGTTTCTGGAGTAAAGTATTTTATTCAACAAATTTCCGAAAGTAGCGGAAGTTATAATATAACATTGGCACAGTTTCCATAAAGGAGATTAATATGAAACCAATGACTAATGCTTTAAAAGAAAAGATAATGATTTGGGTAAAAAATAGAAAAGATATATCAGATTTAATTAAAGATGTTAATATTAAGGGTATGGATTTGTCTGGAGCAATTATTAAAGAGCTTGATATTCATGACCAAGATATTAGAAAAACAAATTTTGCTAGAGCTATTATAGGTACTAAAGATAACATTATAAATATGAATAGAACTAATCTAAGAGGTTGTTGTTTTGTTAGAACTCAATTTCCAGGTAAACTTTGGGTTAGAAGAGCAGATATAAGAGATTGTAATTTTAAAGGAGCTTATGTTCCTTTTGCTGATTATAAATTTGCTAGATTAGAAGGATGTAATTTTTGTGATACTGTTTTTTCTATAGGAACACAAAGAGCGTATGGAGCATCTTTTAGTCCTGACTTTTTTAAAGACTTGGCTAAATTTTGGGGAATAAATGTAACAGTAACAAGTATGGAGGAGAAAAATGACAAGAATTGAATTAGAACGTAAATTAAAAGAAAAAAAAGATTATTTAAACCAGGTTCAAAGTGAAGCTCAAGCTGTTGCCGGACAAATTGTTTTATTGCAAGAATTAATTCAAATGATGATAATTAAAGAACAAGCCGAAAAAGATACAGGTGGGAAAAAGAAGAAAAAGGAAAAATCTAAAAAATAATGCCAGGAAAAGTAACTTATAAAAATTTATTTACTTTAGTAGATGATTTAATAAATTCTAAAATTCGTTATGATACTAGTAGTAGATATTCAGACCAAACTACTAATAGAGGATTAGTGGCTCCTACAGCTTTAAGTACGGCTAGTGGAGCTAGACAAGCAGAGGCTTTTGAATTGGTTTCTGCTGTTCAGACTATATTAGAAGAAGCTTTAGAAAGTAGAATTATTAGCGGATTGAATGTAACTCAAACAGAGCCTATTAGTGATGCTGTAACTGTTTCAGCAGGTTCAGGAACTACAGGAGCTAATGTATATACTCTAGCTTCTGCTATAAATGTCACTATTCCATTTGATAATACTAATAGAATTTTTTATATCCATTTAAAGAATGATGCTATTATTATTGATACATCTGAATATGATGACAAAGTTACTTTGGCAAAGATAGTTATTCCAGTTCCTGGGATTACAAATAGAGTTATAAATCAATCAGATGATTCTACAGACGCTTATATTGTACAGTTTCAAAAATATAATTTGTATGGAGATGCTAGTGGGAAGTTTGAAGAAGATACTGTAGAGTTATTAAAAGATAATATTGGAGATATTATTGCGGATACTATTATAGGAAATTTAAGGCTTAGTGAAAATCTAAAAATTACTAATACTGCGGGAACTTTAGAATTAAATAGTGATTCTTTACAATTGAAAGATTCAAGTGGAAATCTTTTATCTAAATTTAATGATAAAGGTACATTCTATTATGATACGCATGGAGTTGAACTTGCTAAATTTGCTGTAGACGGTGCTAAAATTGGTAATATGTTATTGACTACTAATACTATACAAAGTGCTAACTTTATTAGTGGATATAATGGAAAAGGTTTTCAAATTAAAGATGATGGAGATGCTCAATTTTGGAATGTACAAGTTCGTGGAGAACTTCATAGTGCTGTCTTTACTAAGGATGAAGTTCAAGTATCTGGTGGAGATTTACTTGTAACTAATGGTACTATTTTGAATGAAGATATTAATAATTCAACTACAAATTTTCAAATAAAAGAGGCTGTATTTGCTGTTAATGATATTTTACAATTGAAGAACGAAAACCAAAGTGAATTTATGAGAGTTTCTGCAACTGGTACAGAAGGAGATATTCCTACTATTACAGTTGTTCGTAGTTACCAAGGAGGCCCAGCGGCACCTGCTAAATCTTGGGTAAAAGGAGATGTTATTGCTGAAATGAGTAGCAGAGTTTCTATTGTTACTAGTGGAGATTCTGCGGCTAATGTTCCTTATATAGATGTTATCGAAAGAACTTCTGGTGATGCTCCTAATTGCGAAATAACTAAAATGAGAATGGGAAACCTTTGTGGAATTACTGATTCTGATATGGGAGGACAATTAAGCGGTTATGGTATGTATGCAGATAATGTATATCTTAAAGGATGTTTATTTGCTCCAAATATTAGTACAGCTACTTCAGGCTCTAGAATTGAAATGAATTCTGAGTGTTTCTATGCTTACAACGCTACTGTTCCTGTTTTTAAATTATGTTATGGGGTAGTAAATCCTGGAGATGTAGTTATAGGAGATGAAGCAACAGATTTTATGAAATGGGATAATTCTGCATCTTGTTTGAGATTTGAGAGTTTTGGAACAAGTAGATGTGTTGAAATAGGAGATGGACTTATTTTAGCCAATGAACTATGTCTAGTTGATGCTAATTGTGATTGTTGTTATTCTTATTTATCTTCTGGTCAATGGTTTTTTCATGATACTTTAGGAAATAACGTGCCTTATGTTAGAAGAGTATGTACTGATTCTGCGGCAACAGGAGCTACTGTATGTTTGTGTGGTTGGACTGCTTCACCTAGTGTTCTTGTAGCTATTAAAGAATTAGGTTCATATGATTCTGGATTTTCTGCTAGTTGTCAAAATTGGTGTGTATGGTCAACAACTCCTGTTTCATATTCTAATTCAGCTTTGGATTTTGGATATTGTTTTGATGTACATGCTTGTTTAGTAAAAACGTCTGGAACTTTTCCAGAATGTATTCAAGATGTTGCTTTTGGAACTTGTGTAGTAACTAATACTTCTGTAAATTGTACTACTGTAAGAGGACAATTCCAACTTTGGAAAACAGATGCCGTTGCGGCTAATTGTTATTGTTATGGAACTATTTGTTGGAGAGTTTGTTATAAATGTAATGCTGGAGGATGTGCATGGTGTTCATGTGAATGGTCTTTTGAACAAGCCCATTCTACTGAAGGAGAATTAAAAACAAACCAAAATGATTGTCATATAATTATATATGCTGGAGGAGCAGGATGTTATATTCTTTGTGCTGAAGCGGTAGGAGCAACTGCTTGGACATGTTCATTATTACCTCAAGGAATGAATTGTTGTTGTTGTAGAGCTATGACTCCTACTAGTACATTATCTACTACTTGTAATCAATCAGATAGTTATTCATTTCCTGATGGACCAATGGTATGTTGTGGATTTAGTCATGAGGAATCTTGTACTGCTGGTGGAGCTTTTGCAGGTTCTACTCCTTCTGATGTTTATTGTTCTTATATATGTTATACTTGGGGTGGTACTGGTTGTTACTGTATGGACCTTATTCAAGGAAGTACTTGGAATTGTACTAGGGCTCAAATTGATGCTAAGGTTTGTATTTTTGGTTGTGCTTTATGTGCTTGTACTCTTTTTAATGTAACTAGAATTCAAGGAGGTTCTTGTACTGCAAGTGCAACAGCATCACAAACTGCTTACTGTAAGGATATGTCTGCTTGTAATGTTTGTACTTTTTCTGAGTTATGTCTTTGTTTACATAGATACCAAGATACTTGTGCTTGTGGTGGCGATAGCCAAGCAATTATTAATAATTGTACATGTGGAAGTGGTTGGAGTATTTCAGCAGGATATATTGTTCAATGTTGGTGTTCATTTGTAGATAGTGTTACATGTGAATATACAAGATTATATGGAACTAAAGATACAATAGACGCTCAAACTGTTTTAGACCCTAGTGGTGTAATATCTTATTTGGCTGTAGCGGCCTCTTAAAAAGGAGAAAATATGGCAGACTTAACTTTAACATATGAAAAAATAGTAAATGGAATAGCTATAGGAGATGATTTTGCTGTTACTTATAAATCAGCAACTAAGAATTTCAAAGTTGATTCATTTGAAAAAAGAGAGATTACTATTCAATCAGGTACTACTGGTTATACTTATGTGCGATTATCAGAACAACCTTAACAAATAGGAGTATGGTATGGAAAAATTAGTATTGGACAAAAGAGTAAAGAATATTGTATTTATTGTTGAAGGTGGATTAGGAAAAAATATTGCCAGTACTGCTGTAGTTAGAGCAATTAAGAAAACTTTTCCTGATAAAAGAATTACTGTTATTGCAGGATTTCATGATATATTTTTACAAAACCCAAATGTATATAGAACTTATAATTTTGCAAATCCTTTACATTTTTATGAAGATTATATTAATGAAGAAACTCATGTTATTAGATGTGAACCTTATTTAGATTATAAATATTTGCAAAAGGAATGCCATATTGTTGAGTCTTGGTGTAGAATGATTGGGATTGAATCAGATGGGATTAATGGAGATATTCACTATCTTCCTAAAGAACTTATCTCCGCTGAACTTATTTTAAATAAATATACTCAAAATCAAAAAAAGAAATTAGTTTTGTTTCAATGGGTTGGTGGGAAAATTCCTAAGAATAAAGAACCAGAAGAGTTAGAATCTTCTTTGATGGTTATGTATAAAAGAGCTATTCCTAAAGAAGTTGCTCAAGAAGTAACAAACGTATTAAAGGATAAAGGTTATATAGTTGGTATAATAGGACATGAAAATTTTCCTAAAATAGAAAATTCTCATTTGATTGCTTATCCTCCTAGAACTACTACAGCACTTTTAAAATTTGCTCATAGCTTTATAAGTATTGATAGTTTCTTGCAACATGCTTCAGTTACTAATGAAATTCAAAGAAAAGGTGTTGTTGTTTGGGGTGGAACACATCCTACTTGTTTAGGATATAAAGATAATGTTAATTTAACTAAAGAAATTTGTAGTACTCCTTTTTGTCATAGACCTAATAGTTTTTTATTTGATACTCAAGCTCATGGAGCTTCATGGGATTGTCCTCATGGCGAACCTTGTACTAAATATACATCTGAAGAAATAATCAAAGCTTTTGAAGAAAACTTTGAAACTAAAAAAACTAAGAAGAAGAAAAAATAATAATACCGAGGAAAATTAATATGTCTATATATACAGTAGATAATGACCTTCCTAACACAACAAAGATTAAATTGCTTAATGATATGATTAGTGAGCTTAATGTTAAATTTGAACAAGGCAAATTTGATAAAAATGAGATTGATATTATCTACGATACTATTGTAGGAGCTAGAAAGTATCAAAGAAACGTAGGATTAGGAAACACTTTAACTACATATACTGGATGGTCTCATATTCAAGCCGAGACTGGATATAGTATATGGAAATATACTCCTACAACTTATGCTTACGATTCTACTAATAAAATGTATATGAATTCAAAAGTTATTGAAAATAGAGGGGAAGCTTCTGCTGAGTCTGCTTCAGCTTTTGATTTTGCATATTTATGGAATGGAGATAGTGGAAGTGGATTTGTTAATAATACAACTGAAGCTGGAACTCCAAATGGAACAGCCTTTGAGGTAATGAATACTAAAAATGATTATATGTATGTTGGTCTTGATTCTACTTTTGGAGGAATTAAATTTGAGTGGCAAACAAGAGGTTCTAATTATACTCTTAGATTAGATTATTGGACAGGTACAGCATGGATCCAATTAACAGCTAATGTGAATGATTTAGAAGAATCTACAAGCAATTTCCAATCAGATGGGCATATTACATATACTATTCCTACAAACTGGAATACTGTTGCAGTTAATGGACAAACTAAATATTGGATTAGAATTTCTTCGACAACTGACCCTGTTACTGTAGCTCAAGCTTATTATATTATTCCTTCTAACAGTATTGTAGGTTTGTTAGCTCTTTCAAGTACAGAGATTCAAAAAGAAGAATGGGCATGGGGAACTTTTAGTAGTTCTGTTTATGTAACTATTCCTAATGTTGGTGCAGGTTCTGTAGAAGGTACTAATTTTATTACTTCTGCGAGTTCCACTACTAATTTAAAAAATTATTTTATATATAATAAACCTTTTACAGCAGATTATAAATCAAGTTTATATGCTCCTTCTAGAGAAATGAATAGTAATACATCTATTCTTGAGACAGATGGTCCTATTTTAGCGGATGCTTCTGTTGCAGGTATTACTTTAACTCTACCTGCGGCCCATACTAGAGATGGTATGGCATTTTTAATAAAAAAGGTTGACAGTTCAGGAAATTCTGTTACCATAGCCACAGAGTCAGGTGAGACTATTGATGGGGCTGGTTCAGTTGCTTTATCAGCTCAATGGAAATATAAAAAAGTATTAAGTGATAATGGAAATTATTATATTATAGGAGAAAATTAATGAGTAATTATGTAATGGCTGTTGCAATAGGTTTAAGAATATTATATTTATTACTTTCTTATTTTTTTGAATATAATAGTCAAAAAAGAAAACAAAAATATCAAGCCCTACAGGAGGTAAAAGATGGCCTTAAAGAAGATGACCATGGTAAAATTATTGCTGCCTTTGATTCTATTAACAAGTTGCACAGGACTAAGGAAAAATCAGATAGTGCTTCACTCGATTGAAAAAGACCATATGTTTAAGATTGAAAAAAAGTCTATGGTAATAACACCTGATGGAGAAGAAATTGAGGTAACAAGAAATGGTAGATTTGTTTCAGATTATATCATAAAAAAAGTTATGCAATTTAGAACAGAGGAGTAATATGAAAATAGATATTGTAATTCCTACTAAAGATAGAAAAGATAAATTAGATGATTGTATAAATTCAATATTTCATAGTGTTTTAGAGTATGATGTAACATTATATATATATTTTAGCTTGAGAAATGAGTTTGAATATTATTGTGATTTATTTGAGGGTACTGGTTTACCTATTCAACTGGAATTATTGGACTCATATCGAGTTCCTGATTTTTGGAATGGTCATTTACAAAAAATGGATGCAGATGCTATGATGTACTTAAATGATGATATTATTTGTTATCCTGATATGATTGAAGTTATAATGAAAGAATTTCCTAAAAGATTTCCAGACTATGATGGAGTAATGGGAATTAATCAAGCTAATCTTCCAAAAGACCAAGCAGTTGAAGGAGCTTTTGGGATTATCGGATCCAAATATACTACAAGATTTCCAGATAAAAAAGTTTTCTGTCCTGATTATCATAGATTTTATGGGGATTTTGAATTATGGAGATTTGCTAAATTCATAGACAAATTTTATTTTTGTTCCACAGCAAGAATAACCCACCTACATCCAGCCTTTTCTAAAGACCCTCCAGATAATACACATAAAGATGTAAGGATATGGATAGGCAAAGACAAACAAACACATAGAATGAGAAAAGCTAAGAACCTTCTTTGGGGAGAATCTTGGGAGCTAATAAATAAGGAGTAAGTATGAAATTTTCATTGTTAATCCCTACAAGGGAAAGAGTTAATATGCTGGACAGATTTTTACAAAGCATATATCAACATACAACAAGAAAAAAGAATCTAGAAATTCTTATAGCTGTTGATGATGATGATACTGGAAGTTTGCTTAAAGTTAAAGAGCTACAATCCAGATATGAAAGAACTATGGAGATTCAGATGTATATTAAAACTCAAAGAAGTGAAATGCTTAATAATGATTACTATAATTGGCTTGGAGCTAAAGCTACTGGAGATATGATATGGGTTTTAGCAGATGATTTACAACTCGTAAGTCCTGATTGGGATACTCATATTACTAATGAGGTTAATGCTTTCTTTAAGAAAAATCCTGATAGAATTGTATGTGTAAGTATTAAGGATAATACTCCTCCTCCTAGTCATAATCATCCTAAGTTTCCATGTTTTCCTATGTTTTCTAGAGAGGCTAGAGATGCTTGTGGTTGGTTATTAAATCCTATGACTCCTAATTGGGGAGCGGATTTTATAGCATATAAGATTTATAAACCTATTGAGAGACTTTTAGAAATTCACGATAAGAATTATATTAATCATATTAGTTGGCATACTAAGCAAGTAGCTGTGGATGAAACTAATAAAAGAATAGGTCAAATTTTTAATAAATTAAAAATGATTCCAAAATATAATACTGATAGAGCTATATCGGAAGAAGTTCCAGTAATAAGGAAAAAACTATCTAACATAATTTCAGACCTTGCACTTAAAAGAGAAGCTAAAGAAAATCCTCCTCCTAGGGATGCTTAAATATTTGCAGATTGTCGTTTTGATAAAAGAAATTTATAGGTAGGATTATCTTTATAATATCTGTCTAATTCTAGTAAATTATATTCACTATCAACTTCAATAACTTTGGGAGTCTCAAAGGAAAGTATTTTATTTCCATGTAGACTCCCTTTTTTTATTATGGAAGGTCTTAGAATATCTATGTATCCGTTTGGAGCATAGACATGTGGGAAGGCTTGTCTTGGTAGGTTATAGAACTCTCCTGTTCCATGAATCATGAATGGTTTTAAATAATCATCATCTTTTATAAACATCTTATAAGGAGATTCTTCTTGGACATGAACAGACCTCATACTTGTAGCTTCTGGGCATTGTAGAAATTTAGTTATAGCTAAATTCAACGACTTAACATCTCTTAGAGGGGTTGTAGGTCTTAAATGGATGATAAGGTCAGGTACATAGTTTTCGTTCTTCTTGAGCCATTCTAGAGCATGTTCTACCCATTCTATATCTGTAGCTGTGTCTGAGGCCGCTTTTTCAGGTCTCAAGAAGCTAAATTCACCGCCATATCCTTTCGCAATCCGCCCTATTTTCAACGAATTTGTAGAAATTGTGACTTTGCCTATCCATTTTGATAGAAGTGCAACAGCAATTGAATATGCTATTAATGGAAAAGTCCCTACTTCTCTTATATTCTTATCTTTTACCCCTTTTGAACCCCCTCTAGCTGGAATGAGTGCTATGATTTTTTTCATGTTTTTCTTTTATTCCCTCTCCATTTTTTTTGTAACTTCATTATTTCCTTTTTATCATAAAAAGATACTCCAGTTCTATTCATCCATAATACTTCCAACTCATTGGCACATTGGGACTTGGTGTTTTTGCTTATAATATCTAATTCATCACATTTATCAGCGAGAACTTGATTATTTATTTTTTGTTGTTCTCCTAAGACTTTGTTAATAAAGTTTAATATGGATTTTTCACAAAATATTATTTCTGTGTAATCATGTATGCCATGTTCTTTTTTGAATTTTATCCATTCTTTTCCCATTATTTTATTCCTTTTCTTTGATTAACAATACGCCCATGCAAGATAAAATGGTCCAAGAAATAAATATTTTCCTTGTTGTTGAAATTCCCAGCCAAATCTCCATTTAAAAAGTACTAAACCGACTCGTTGACCATCATCCCAATAAAAAAACTGCGGACCACAAAATTTAGTTCTTGTTATCTTATTCATTATATTAATGCCCTCTAATTCTATCCCAAAAGGTTTTCCATTTACTTTTTATAGCCCATTTACAAGTTTGGTCCCAATTTTTTGGAATATTTAGTTTTTTACAAAATCCTTTTGTTTGACCTAATCCAAATAGAATAGGTTTTGGTCTGATGTAATATTTACAAATCCAACAATTTATTCTTAAATTTATTCCCATTTATATTGCTCCTAAGAAATGAATAATTAAAGAAGCCCATCCAATTATCATAGAACCTATAACAATCCATCTTTTTTTCATTGATAATGTTCGTACATGTTGAGTAACTGTTTTTCCACTCATTTTCTTTGCCATAACTTCTATAACCCCAAAAATAGTATAAAACACGCAAAATACTATTCCTAACCAAACTTGCCCCATTATGAAAGCTGTAATAGGCATACTTAACAAACAACATATAAATAAAATCATTTTAAATACGTCCATTTTATCCTCTCCTTGTTATTTTATCCCAAAAGACTTTCCATGGTTTGCGTTTATATAAAGGAGCATTTGTTTTAAAAAGTGAATATTCCTTATTAGATTGTATAAGATGACGAGAGCTTAATGGATTTACACACCAATAAACTCCACTCATAAAACCAGTTTCTTTGAAAAAGATACAATTCTTACAATAAACCTTATTCATTTCATATAACTCTCTATGTCCTTTCTTTTTACAATTAGGACATACTTGCTCAAATCCATTTCTATCTTTTGGCATTTGTTCTGTACAAATTCTACATCTACTGCTCATTTTATCCTCCAAATATTACAGGTAGAAGTTCTACCATTTTATTTTTTAACATATTAGCTACTTGTTGCATCTGTGGGTGAGCCGCTTTAGCACATCTTAAACTGAAAAAATGTAACCACTCTCTAAGATTATATGTAATAACTATCTCTGTTTTAAGAGAGTTAGGAAGTACAGACCTGGCTTCTTGAGGAGATGCTCCTTGACCTATAAGAGCATTATAAATAGCATCACTATTTTTCATAGCTTCTTCCCAACATAAATATTTATATCCTCCATCTCCATCATTCTTCCAAAAACAAGGTTTAATAAACTGCATTGGTTTTCCTGAGTAGTTGCAGTATCTTGTGCTTTCTTGAGAATAAGAAGCTATTCTATGTCTTACAATTTCATGGGTAACTCCTCTATCACAAATAACTCTAGCTGTAATCTTTTCATGTTCGATAACTGAAAGATGACCTCGCTTCATAATCTTCTTAATAAACTCTTTAGCAGAGTCCTGAGTGATTTTGCTTTCAGACTTGTAACAAGTTCTTCCATAACTTTCTATAGCTGTCATTATTTTATCAGCTTCTTCTTGAGTTAAATAAACTTCAACCGAAGGTTCTATTATATCTATATTCATTTATCTTCCTTTATGTATAAACAATTTTTTTAGTTTTAAATTTGTTAGTTTTTTATATCCTAAATATTGGTCATTACAATCATAACATAAATTAACATGTTTACCTCTCGTATCATCATGACAATAAAGTGCCGCTACTTCTTTTTTACCACATGCTGTACAAGTATGTTGGAATTCCCAAGTTACGCCTTGTTCTTTATACCATTCTTCTTGATTCATTTCTTATTTTCATTATAATCTTTCCTAAATTGTTTTCTCCTTTACCTTTACAAACACCCCAAAAAGTATCTCCCCAATTATTTCCTTCAATAAGTTGTTCATCTCCTGTAGCTAATAATTGGCTACAATAAGGTTCTTGACTAAATTTAAGTCTAGTAATATCTTCCATAACTTTTAATTTAACTTCATCCCAATCTGGTCTTAATTGAAGAACTCCTCCAACATGCCTTGCACCACCAGGAGTAGCTAATCTAGCCATAGCTCTTCTTGCTTTTATATTAAGTGTCTTAGAAGCTTGATATGCCACTTCTGTAGAAAAATATGTAACTCCTTCATATTCAATAGTAACAACAGCAAAATTAGAAAGCCATCTAGTAGGTCCCATGAATTGTGTAATCATATATTGTTCCTCCTTTTTTTTCTACCCATCTAATAAAATATTCTAAATCTTTTCCTATTGCCCATCTAGCTATAGGAGCAGAATCTATAATTGTTCCCTCAACAACAATTATACCATAACAAGCATATGGTAATTCTATTTTTAATAATCTTTCGTTCTTCTTAATTTTTTCGCACATTCTATCTCAGCTTTTGTAACTCTTTTAATTCCATCTCCTAGAGCTTCTTCAACAACTCTAATATATTCTACTATTTTTCTGAAGCCATTAGCTTCAACTGAAGCTGATTGGTCAGAACCATACATAGTACGGTCTAATGTAATATGTCTTTCAATAGATGTTGCTCCACAAGCTACAGCGGCTACACTTGTAATAATCCCAACTTCATGTCCAGAATATCCAACCTTACAATTAAAATGGTCCTGTAAAGTTTGTATACATTTTAAATTAGCTAAATCATCTCTCATAGGATATTCAGAATTACAATGTAATAACTCAAAAGGACAATCATGTTTTATAAATATATCAACTGCATCATTAATCTCTTTTATAGTAGACATGCCTGTAGAAATAAACGTGTATTTCTTATATCTTGCCATTTCTTCTACTAATTGTTTATGAGTAAGCATAGCACTAGCTAATTTATTATGCTTTAATTCATACGATTTTAAAAACTCTAAACTTTCCAAGTCCCAAGGGGAAGCAAACCATTCAATACCTATTTTCTTACAATGTAAATTAATTTCATCATACTCCGCCTTACCAAACTCCAATCCTTCTTTTTGTTCACGGTTTGTCTTTCCCCATGGACTCTCCCGACCTTTATCAAGTTCTTCCTTACTATATACTTTATTAATTGTTCTTTTCTGAAATTTTACTGCGTCACATCCAACATCTTTTGCAATATCAATAAGTTTAAGTGCATTGAGAAGTGAACCATTATGGTTAATTCCTACTTCCGCAATAATAAATGTTCTCATTTATGTTTCTCCATTCGGTTTAGTCTTATTTCCTCGCTGATTAATTCTTTGTCAAATTTCATAACAAAAGTCACATATTCAGCTATTTCTTTTGGATCCAAAAAAGTTTCTTTGTTCTCGTTAGGGATTTGTTTCCCCATATCTGTTCTTGAAGCAGAAGGAGATATTATATAAACTCTTATATTATAAGGTTTTAACTCTCCTCTTAAAGCTCTAGACATTCCAAGTATAGCGTGTTTGCTTGCACAATATATAGATGAATTTGGGAATCCTTGATAACCTGATATAGAACCTATATTAATTATTCTTCCCCATTTATTCTCAATCATATCTTCAGTAAATTCTTTACAAAGCATCCAAGAAGCTTGGACATTAATATTAAACATGTCTCGATAATTTGTTAAATGACATTCTGTAATAGGTTTAGATAAAAAAGTGCCAGCACAATTAACCAAAATATCAACATCTTTAAGTTCTCGTCGAGCTAAACAAATAAGTTTCCATACTCCTTTATAATCAGATAAATCCCCATCTTTTCTTCCTACGGCTAGGACTTTACAACCTTCTTTTTTAAGTGAAGAAGCTATCTCTTTTCCTATTCCTCTAGTGCCACCTGTCACTAAAGCTGTTTTATCTTTTAATACACTCATACCATCTCCAACAGTTGTTGATAATTAATTATAGGAAATACTTTAATTAAACTATCAGGTGAACAGTTATAAATTTCTGGACCATAAATTTCTAGAAGATTACAATAAGCTGTTAATATATTTTTTGTCATAAGTTCAAAATTAATAGTATCTCCATTTACATGAGACATATCAGTTTCTCCAAAAGCATCTTTTTGATGTTGAAGATATTGTTCTGGTTTATAGTAAGTACACACACTATTACTAGGTTTCCCAGTATAACCATCCATCCCGCATATGATAATCTTTTTAGTTCTAGCTAATAATAATACGGAGATAAGAAGGCAAGCAGAATTAGGAACACCAACTAAATCTATTCCTAATGAATCTAGTAATAGAATTTTATTAGAATTTTCTTTTATAAGTTTTTCATAACCTTCTTCTGTTAAATCTCTAATAACTCCTTTATTTACCAAAAGCATATTATTTTTAGGTTTAGCAAAAAATTCTTTTAATCTAGGTGCCCTTCTTTTAGTATTATAATTTTTTCTATTTTCTATTCTAATACCCGCAGTATCAAAAACTATATCTAAACTTTTATCTATCTTACTAAGAATATGTTCTTCCATTAAATCAAAGTAATTTAAACTAACATAACAAATATTTTTATCTTTTAGTTCTGTGATAACATTTTCTAATCCTAATATTGACTTTCCATGTAACATAACTATTACTGGTCTATTATTTATTAACTCTTTTAATTTTTTTATGTCAGTTATCATAATATTTTCTTTAAATCCTTATATTGAATTTTTTTAATAACTGTATATGATGTTGATGAAGAACAGTTATATATAGGTGCATTATTACCGAACCATATACGATAGTTTGATAATATATTTGGGAATCTACGCTCAAATCCTCCTGTATCTCGATTAATTCCTGGGTCGCTTTCCGAACCAATAGCTGCCAATCTTTCAGCTTTAATTTCTTCTGGTTTATAACAGCTTTCAGGAGGACAATTGTCAGGACCAACATATCCATCAAATCCAAATAAAATTATTTTAGATGCTCCTCCTGCTAACATAACCCCAATCATTAATGTAATAGAATTTGGAACATCCATAAGTTTAGGAATTCTTTTTTTAGAAACTAAACTATCAATAACCACTATTTGATTAAAACCAGATTCAAGTAATTTAGGTCTATATTTTTTTACTGAATCTTCTATCATACCTTTACTGGTTATCCATAATCTTTTAGTACTATTATGAAGAAAATTTAAAATTCTAGGAAATCTTATTTTATCTTCATAATAATCCATTCTTCTTTCTGCTACAGTAGCACAATCAAATATAATTTCTAACTCTTTGTTAGCCATTTTTAATAGGTCATCCATTATAGTAAATACGCCTAAACTTGTCCAACATATATCAGAAGGCAAATCTTTAATATGTTGTTCAAGCTCTTTTATTGATTTTCCATGTGCCATTATAGCAACAGGTCTATTAGCAATTTTATTTCTTAATAACCTACTCATTTTTATACCACCATATATAATCTCTTTTTCCTGAGTTCATTTCGTTTAAAACACTTAGATTAACTTTTTGAGGAGTAAATATCTCATCCACAACAGTTTTAATATGAGCTGTACTACAAACAGGTTTACGTTTAGGACGCAAATCAAAATATCTACCAGCCATTATACCATTGTTGCTTAATTTTGGCAACCATTTTATTATATCATTTTTAAAAGGTTCATAACTTGAAGTATCTGCATCTATAAATATGAAGTCTAGACTTTTATCTACAAGTTTTTGTGATGCTTTTTCACTTCCTATATTTAGATAAGTACAACTTTCTAATCCTTTACTCTCAAATTTATATTTATCTGCGTTCTGTCCACTATAAACTTCATTATAAAAAGCCATTTTATCTTTTTGTGGAATATCAATTAAGTAAAAATTATTAATCTTATAACTGTGTCCATTTAATAAATTTATAGTATTTCTAGCATTATCCCCTCTACTAACTCCTACTTCAGCAATATTTTTACAACCGTGTTGCATAATTAAGTGAGTAATTACTTTCCATCTATCTTTTGGTTCTTCTGTTATTGTTTTATAGTTCATACTTTATCCTTTGTACAAACAAAATAAGTTTTTTTAGGAATTTTAACTTTAAACTTTGCTTGGTTTAATTTACTTGTCCATTTTTCCTCAGAGAGAAACCACTCAAAATGTTTTCCTGGATTAGCACCTTTTTTACTATAAAAATTTGTTATTTTTCTTTCTTCTTTATCTTTAGCTATTGGAACATGACATATAAAAGTACCATCATCCTTTAATATTCTATGAACTTCATTAAAACGAGGAGTTAGTGAATGTTCATATACTCCTATAGAATAAATTATATCAAAACTTTTATCTGGAAATTTTGTATCATAAATATCTCTAACTTTTAAAACAGCTTTATCTTTTAATGCTTTCTTTGCTATTTCTATAGCTTTTGGTATATAATCAATTCCATATAATTCCCAATTTTTTCTATATATAATATTTAATGTTTTTCCATTACCACATCCTAAATCTAATATTCTAATTTTCTTATTTTTATAATCTTCAAGAAAATTTAATATAAAAGCATCTTGTCCTCTAATTTTATTTATTTTTCCCCATCTTTCTGGGCTTGTGTCAAATATCCATTTATAGAATTCTTTTGTCATTTTGAATAATACCACAATCCTGAAGCTAGTGATTCTTTTAAAGTCTGTTTATCTATAGAATTAAATTTCTTTCCTTTTAATTCAGTCACAGCTCTACATACCCCAATATGAATAGCTTCAATTATATCCATATTCTCTGAAATTTTATATAAACTATTTATCCCTTCATCTAAAATCATTTCACAATCATGACCACATAAAAGTCCGCCTTTTTTTAATTTAGGTAACCATGTATCTATATCTCTTTTAATATGTCTATATTTATGGTCTCCATCTAAAAACACAACATCAAGACTTTCATCTTCACATTTTTTTGAGGCTTCTATAGATGTAGATTCTATAACCTCAATCCTACTACTATAATTAAAAGCTTTTATATTATCATCAAAGATTTTTCTAATATCAAAATATGTTCCTGCAAAGTCAAGGTTAGTATCTGGGCTTCCTTTAAACCAATCTATAGAAAAAACTTTACCATTAAATTTTTCTGCAACCAAAGCAAGAATCAAGCTTGAAGTTCCTGTCCAACAACCTATTTCTGCTATTCTAATATTAGAGGTATTATGATTTGTATTAAGATAATTATTAGCTATTAATAAGTATAATTGAATACAATCATTTAAAGTTAATCCTCCTAGTGGAAGATTTACATTTTTGAATTTATTAAAATAAATATTCTCTTTTTTCCATAAATCTTGTAATAATTCTTCTTCTTTTTGACTTATTTGTTCCACTTTCCTTTTTCTCCTTGGCTTATTGTTAAAATATTTTCATTTGAGTAAGGAAGAAATGGTCTTTGCCTTTCAAATGTTGTCTTACCATCTTTTTTCCATAACAATGTAAAATATTCTAGTTCTTTTTTCCAACTATCAGCAAAATTAGCTTCAACTTTATGAAATTGATTATGAGGTTCATATGCTATAGCTGTAGGACATTCAAACAGTCTACCACCATTAGCATAAATACGCATCATTAAATCAACATCCCAATGTCCACAAACAAATGTTTTATCTGCTAATCCTCCAACTTCATCAATAACTTGTTTGGATATTAATCCAGTAGTTGTTAGTCTAATTTTATTATCCCATGGGACTACATGTTCATGTCTAGCAGAATGTCCATCTTGATACACGTTACAAGCTATTATAACTTTATGGTCATGAAAAGACTTATACATAGTAGAAAGATGCTCTAGAGCATATGGAGAGTACATAAAATCATCTCCTGTCCATATAATATGAGTTCCTTTACTTATTCTATAAGCTATCTCAAAGCATTGTCCAGGTTTTACTGGAGAAATAACATACTTAAATCTACTATCTTGAGGAATTTCTTCTTTCTTTGGTTCAATATCACTAACAAAAACTACCTCAAAGTTTGCTTTTGTGATTATAGACTCAAAGAAAGGTTTCCATAAATGTGTTCTATGACTAGGTCCTATAAAAGATATATTCATTTATTCTCCTTTGAAAAATCTATTGTTTTGTGAAAACCACAATCACATAAGGTTGAAATTCTACCATAAAATTGGTCATCATCAATTTCTCCAAAATTACCACAATCAGGACATCTTAATTTTTTTATAGGTTTTCCGTCACTAATTACTTCTATTATTTTATTCATTTTCCAATTATCCCTTCACTTCCATAATAATATTTATTAAGCACATCTTTTTCTAGCAAGTTAATACCTAATTCTAAATATTTAACATATGGAGGTGATGGATCCAATTTACTCACATTCTCTTTTGGAGTATCTCTTAATTTCTGTTCATCAAAATCTTCGTTTAAAATTTCTAATATAGCTATTAAATCTTCTGTTAGGTTCTCTTGTCGTCCTATATAATCAATAGCTTGAGGTTCTCCTAAATAAGATTTATAAAATTGAGTAACATAAGGATATTGTTTCTCAAGTATATTACAAAGATATTCTTCAAAATTTTCTGACCAACAATAATCTTCTAGATACCAATTCTTTGCTTTTTTGTTCTCTGTTCTGTAACACCAATAAGATTTATAGAATCCCATAGGACGTCTAACAAAAGCAAATGATTTTTTACCAGTCAAATTTTCTTGTATATAACGATTGTGGGCTCCTCCTTTATCATGACAAAGAGTAAACTTGACCCCCGCATTAGTTAGAGCTTTCCATGCCCATGTTCCACCCGTCTTAGGTACTTGAAAGAAAACCGAATTTGATTTAGTTAAATGTAGGCTCATAAATTAAGGTATCCTTTTCTTATCAACACAAGTTAAAATTGTGCCGGTTGATTCTTGAATTGATTCTTTATCAGTTTTAACTATAATATCAGGATTAACTGGAATTTCATATAAAATATCACTAGCCATAAAATTAGGTCTTGTTTTCCTTATTTCTTCAGAGCAACTAACATATACTTCTATATAATTCTGAATTTCTTTTCTAGCCATATCTCTTATTTCTTGAAAAGGAGTAATCATAGCAACTAAAACATTAAATCCTTCTCCCATTAAATATCTTATGACTTTAATAGCTGTTTTGTTATTCTCTAAAATATTTTCTCTTGTAAAAGAAAGCTCAGGAGTAACTCTTTCTCTGAACTTATCTCCATCTATAACTATACAATTTCTTAACTCTCTTTGTAACAAATAATAAACTAATGTACTTTTTCCAGCATTTGGCATACCAGTAAACCAAATACAATAAGGTTCTACTTCTTTCATTTATTCTTTTCCTTTCGCAAATTCATATATATAATCCTCATAAGGAGTACCTCTATAATATTGTGATATAGTCCAAAATTCTAAATCTATTATTTTATCAATTAATTCTTTTGAACATTTTGGTTTAGCTTTACTTGTATTAATTGGCTTTTTATTTAAAATTACTTTTTCATCAAATTTAATATTTAATGTTGTCAGGACTTTTATTAAATCATTAGCCATATTTTCATTAAGACCAACAAAATCTAACACTCTAGGGTCACCAATATAATATTTAAACATTTCAGAAGCATATGGGCGTTTAGTTTTTAATATGTTTAAAATAAACTGTTCCAAAGTACTAGCTTTATATACATCAATCCAATCATTTCTCCATTTTGTTTCCGTTCTTTGTGCCCAATAACTCCTATACCAAGCAAAAGGATGTCTAATAAAAGTAAACAAATACTTATTTTTAGTAGGAACACTTCTATAAGTATTTTTATTTCCTCCCTTATGACAAGTGGTTGTCTTTATTCCAACATCACTTATAGCCCCACCTACCCAACGACCTCCTGTTTTTTGTATATGGAAAAAAATTGCTTCATAATTTGTTAAGTGTATACTCATTTTATTTTATTTGACATGATAATTCTTACTAACTCTAAATCTTCTTCATCATCTATATCAATACTTTTCTTAGTAAAGAAAGGTGTTATCTTATTACCATATAAATTTCCTTTTTCTATAATTTTTGTTTTACAAATATCAATGTATCCATTTGTTATATATGTTTTTTTAAAAAGTTGACAAGGATAATTATTAAAATCACTATTGCCTGTTTTGATAATAGGTTCTAAATATTTATTAACATAAAACATTTTCTCTATTGGTCTATTTAAAGCTTCTACAGACCTTAAAGAGTCTCGTTTTTTAGCGTTCTTTGTAAAAAGCTTTATAGCGTTATCCAAAACTTTAACATCTCTTACAGGAATAGTTGGTCTTAATTGAACTATATAATCTGGTAGTTTTTGTTTATTGTCTTTTAAATACTTCAGAAAGTGTAACATATATTCTATATCAGTAGAACCGTCCTTACTAATTTCTTTTGGTCTTAGAAAAGGAGCTTCTGCTCCAGCATTTAAAGATATAAGTGCTATCTCTTCACTATCAGTAGAAACAAATGTTCTTGATATATAACTACTCTTTAAAGAGGTTTCAATTGAGTAGTTTATCATAGGTTTACCACAAATAGGAACTATATTCTTATTGATAATTCTTTTACTACCTGCTCTTGCTGGTATGATTGTAAATATTTTCATTTTATTCTATTTCCAACATTATATTTTTTTTAATATTATTTTCAATTATATGTCTAATCCATATTTTTTCTTTTTCTGGAGAGTGAGCAGAATTCAAAGGTCTATTAGTCCAATTACTAGTTTCATAAAAATCAAATCCATAAATATTTAAACTTTTAAATTTAAGTAATCCAACTAAAAAATATATTGCTAAACAACCAGTAGTAGGAGACATGTTTTCAGTTACAGCTAAACAACTCCATTTATCTTCACAAAATTTATAACTATTTTCTCGACAATATGGATGAGTATTTGTATCTGAGATTCTAGTCTTTACTATAAATTTAGGATTAATTATTTTTGTCGCTTTATCTTCTGGAGAATTACCAGCAATAAATAATATATCCGTTCTTTTTCCAATAAAGGTTTGATATTTATTTATACTATTAGCTCCTCCTTTTTTATTATAAACGTGTATATCTGGGAATCCATAGTTACATCTACATACTACACCATAACCATCTATATTTTTTTTTGTAGTTAATGTTTTTCGTGAATTGCCTAATAAAACTATTTTTTTACTAGCACAAAATCTTTTAATATCTCTTAATTTTTCTTCTTGGTCTGTCATTTAATTTTTGCTCTTATTTTTGTAGCACTAATAGCTTCTATTTTTTTATCAAGTTTTATTTCTCTTATCCCCCATCCTACTTTACGACCATAACAAACTTCATCTATATCAAATCCTTGTATAGCTATAAATATTATGTTCTCTCCATCTTTAGGAAAAGCTTTTTTAAACATCTCCATACGTTCTTCTAATGTATAAGGATTTTTTTCATCCTTCCCAGTATCTTTAAGTAATACACAAACTTTCTTTCCTTCATCAAGAACTGTTCTAATAAGTTTTATATGTCCTTCATGTAAAGGTTGAAAACGTCCTATAAATAAGCTATATTTCATATTTTTTCTCTTTTTGTTGTCCATGGATTGTCAATAAGAGGTCTTTGTGGTTGCAAAGGTTTATTAAAAGTTAACATATACAACCATAATTTTCCAGTAAATAAAAATATTAATCTTTCTCTAAAAGATGCTTTCCAACAACTAATTACTTTACCATCATCTGATTTAAAGGCTGGTAAAGGTAAATATTGTGGTTGATATGCCGCAAATACTGTATTTGATTCTTCAAATTCAATCGGTTTCATTTAATAAATCCTTATTAATTTGTCTGATTGTAATTCCACTTTCTTTTAAAATAGTTTCACTATATCTATCATAAGGTGTTCCTTCAAGATAAACAAGCTCTGATATTCCAGCATTAACTATCTCTATAGCACAATCCTTACAAACCTGTCCACAATAACAATATAAACTTGCTCCATTAGTAGCTATACCATGTTTAGCGGCTTGTATTAGAGCATTACGTTCTGCGTGTCCTGCTTGACAAAGATGAAGTCCTTGACCAGATTTATAATCCAAAGATTTTCTAGGGCATTGTTTATCCCAATAATTAATAATTCTTGGTTTCTGATTATCTAATTCAAAATAAAATTTTGCTGTTCTTTCATTACAATGTTTAATCCCTCTAGCTGGACCATTATATCCAGTAGATACAATACTTTTATCTTTAACTAGAACGGATCCAATTTGTCTAGATAAACATTTACTATTCTTAGAAACTTCTTTAGCAATTCTTAGAAAATAAATATCCCAATTCATTTTTTTCTCCTTAATCCTCATATCCCATAAAATGTTTCCATCCTTGTGAACCAAAAAAATCTTCACAATCTAACTCATCTAGTTTATTAATTATGTCTCTTAGATATTGTTTTGCTGTTTCTTCTGTTAAATCCGCTACATTAAACATTTTTACTCCTTTTCATATTTATCTATTAACTCCTGTATTTGTTTGTTAGCTTTTTTTACTGCATCATTATGTACTTCTCTTTCAACAGGGTCTCCACCAAAAGTATAACTCATTAGTTTTTGAATTAATTCTTTTACTTCTTCTAATGGTACCATTTTATTCATTTAGGAACTCCTTCAGTTAAATAATAAAATATAGCCTTTAAAGCTCTTATAAGCTTTCCAGCTTTCTTTTTCTCTATTTCAATATCTTTAAAAATAACTTCTTCTTGAAATTTACAATCCTTAGAATGAAATCCAATATAAAAAGTTAGTTTATCCACGACCTTTCTCCTTAGGATATAATTCTTTTACTTTATCTGACTGCCAATACTCTTTTGTATCAACATTCATTATAGTTAACTTTCCACCCCATCCTGCTCCTGTATCTAAATTCCATACATTACAGTAATGAAGAGGAAGGTCATCATCATTAACACAACGAGTTGTTGTGTGTCCTATGAAAATATCATCATATCCTCCATACTTTAAATGTGGTTTTATACCATGAGCTATTCTTGCATTTCTAAATAGTTCTCTATCCCACATCACATAATTAAGGTTTTGCTTATTAAAAGGTTTAGTAGACTCTATTCCTCCATGAACAAATATTTGTTTTTTCTCATAATTATTAAGAGGAAGCCTTGTTTGTTCAAGAGCAACATGTCCACCTTTAATCATATTAATATGTTTTATAGGCATTTCTTGATATATTCCACCATAAGAATCTATAGTAGCTTGGCCACCTTGAGATGTCCAGTATATGTCTGGAATACCACCATCAATTATATCTTGGGTATACCATGTTAAAGCCCAATAATCGTGATTACCTATAATATATTTAAGGTGTTCTATTTTAAGAAGCTCATCAAAACATTCTTTAACTTGTTTCCATCCATCACAAACATCTCCAAGCACAATAAGTTCATCCTTCTTATAATCAAACTTAGAACGCTCAAAGACTTGTAGAAGTGCTTTATAAGCTCCGTGTATATCACCAATTACGAATTGTTTCATTTTTTGCTATATTCCTTATTTATTTTTTTACATAAATTAGATAACCATATTAACTCTTCTTGAACCTGTTTTACTAGTTCTTTTGAAGGATTAATTACTTGTTGACCATTATGTAATGTTATAATGTCTGGTATATCTCGTTTCATTTTTTTAGATTCTCCCTACATTCTTGAAACGTATATTGTTTTACAACATTTCCATCCTCAAAAACAGTTACTAATTCATCCTCTACAGGATGTGCTAAATTCTCATTTTTAATTGTTTCATATCCATTTTCACCTTTGAAGAGAATTAATGTTCCTTTTTTAGAATCTTTAGTAGGGTCTGTAATAGGTTTCTTCCAAACATCATTCCATCCATTTGCTCTCTCAACAGCAGAACATTTAAAAGCAAATTTTTGTGTATCTCTATTAAGTTTTTGAAGCAAAGCTCCACCCATTCCAAAAGCAATATTATCTGTAGACCATCCTTTAGTTGTCATATTATTAAGAACAGAATAAATCATATTGTAATCTACTCCATCTCCTTGAATAACTCTGATTGTAGGATTAAGAACTTTGTAACCTTTACTATTCTTTTCATATCCAAATTTCTCTCCAAGTATCTCAAGTACTTTAACAACTACTTCAGGAGGATAACCAGAATCAGGCCTTACAACTAAAGTTCCATCTCTTGTGATGATTTTTTCATGTAGTTTTTCTCCCCAAATATATTTACAAGCATTATAAATATCAAAAGAGTCACTAACACAAGCAACCAATCCTGTAGGATATTGGTCTAACATATTCTCCATAGCTTCAGCTTCTCCATCTTTACCCCAAGCAGTAATTGTACTATGCTCAGAAGCAGGAATACTAAAACCAGGACAATCTTCTGCATTATAATAATCTTTTGCACAAACTAAGGATGCCATAGTATCTGTTCCCATAAAATTAAGCAAATGAGCAAGACCTCCTGTCATAGCAGATTCTACAGAACTAACTCCACGAAATCCAAAATCATGAAGCTTAAAAGGTACTAAAGATAGGTCTCCGGTATCTTTTGCAAAAGAATCTATTAATTTTCTACAATAGTAAGAAATAGTAGCTACTGTTGTTGGATACCAAACCTGAACAAGCAAAGTTTCAAGATAGTTTGTTAACCAGTAGAATTCTGGGTCCGTGTTTTCAATAGTCATAAGAACATTACTAACTCCTACAGGAGTACCTTCAGGCACAGCTTTAATTTTTACTGGCAAATTTCCTTGATGTTTCTCAAGTAATCTTTCCCAGCCTTTTCTATTAAATAATTCAGGATTACCAAAATGTGAAGAAAAAACATTTTCTGCTTCATCAATATCCTCAGAACAAACAACACTTCCTTCTAGATATTTCTTTAGGTAATATTGAAGTCCAAAGAAAATAGTCTTGGGAAATTGACCACCACGAGACTCAAAGTAAGAATACACAGTTTTAGTATCAGGTGGATATTGTTTATAATGGGATACTTTATAACTATCAGTTAACAATATTAAATTATTCATTTCTTTTTGTCTCCTTTAAGATTTTTAATAAGTTTTTCAAAAAGAGGTCTATGACCTTCTTTTACTTCTTCTAGGGATTCTGGACAAACTTCAATCCAATCTGTTTTATGAAACTCGCTCAAAGGTTCTCCACTTCCAAATACATAATCCGCTTTATATAAAGAAGTAGTAATACACTCTTCAGGTCCTCTATATCTCCAATCATTTTGACGATTGCTTCCTACATATTCAATACTATCCAAATCAACTTCTACCTCTAATTCTTCTAGAAGCTCTCTGACAGCCGCTTCTTCTAAGTTCTCATCTGATGGGTCTACAAATCCACCAGGGAATTGATATTGGTCATTATTAACTTTTGCTCCTAATAGAACCTTATATCCTTTTTTATATGGTTGTAATACTGCCATATCTACAGTAGGGAAAACTTTAGCATATAGATTTTGAGATTGATAAATAACTCCTTTTCTAAAATCAACAGAATCTACAACTTGTTTTCCTACTTCTTCTCTAATCTTTGTTCCTTCTTTAGTTGTATTAATCCCAATCTCAAACGTAGGATATATTCCATGATACTGACTAATAAAACTATCTCTGCTACCATATAAACACACACTACCAATTGGACACAATGAACGAATCAAAGTATCTAGACATTGACTCCAAACTTCATCAAAGTTAATATCCATAATGTGAGTTATAATAGCATCAGGATAAGTTTCTTGTAACATCTGCATACGAGGAATATATCCTAACGGGTTCTTTTTTGTTCCAAGAGTTGGAGAAACTCCTAATACAATAATTACTTGTTTATGAGCTTCTACAACATTATCAACAACATGTTTATGTCCTTCCATTAATTCAGGAACTTGAAACCTACCTACTATTACACCAATATCATATTTATTCTTTAATGGACTTTCCATAATATCTCCTTATTGTGTACTTGTTGCAATTGCAATAAAAATTAAAGCTATTAATGTAATTATTATTGCAATACATAAAGGAATCCAAAGTGGACTTATTACCCACCACCAGGACCATGCAATAAATCCTGTTAGTTTTAATCCAATAAATAAAACTGCTAACAAACCACAAAAACCAATTCCTCCTCCACTTACAGTTACATTATCACTCATCTTTTTCTCCTTTGTAATGGTGTATCAATCATATTTGTAATATTATTTATTACTTCTTTCCCAAATTTTTCTTTCATCGTTGTAAGATATTTCACACCTGTATAATAATTTAAAAAAGCATTATCTCTAAATTTTAATACTTCTTCAGCAATTAAATGTTTTGTAGGTAAAGGTTTAAAATTTGGACTCATTTGTGCGTATTCACTAGAATCTTCAGGAAGCTCTACTCCTCTTTTTTTCATTTCATTATATAACTTACTTCCAGGATAAGCTACCATACAATAAAAGTTTGAATATTCACAATTTAATTTTTTAGCAAAATGTAAAGTTTCTAACATCTTAGAAATATCTTCTTCCCAGAATCCAAACATGTAATTCCCTACTACATTAATTCCTGCATCTTTTGTCATCTTTATTACATCTTCTATTATAGCATTATTAAACTTACCTTTCAAGCTTTTTTTTCTAATTTCTTCATTACCTGATTCTATCCCATAAGCCAACCAACGTATACCAGCTTTTCTCATATATTTAAGACTTTCTTCTGTAACTGTATCTATACGAGCATACGCCCAAATATTTAGAATATCACCATAAGTTTTTTCAAGCAGGTTACAAACTTCTTTATTATGGTCAGTAGGTAATGCAAATAATTCATCCATCATTTTTATATTATTAATATCATATTTTCTTACTAAATCAGTTACATCTTTAAGTACATCGGAAGGTTCACGTTTCTTATACTTTTGTTGATAGAAGTCTTTAACACAACAAAATTCACAGTTATATGGACAATTCACACTACTATAAATAACCCCATAAGTATTATCTTTATATCCTTCTATATTATTAGGTTGTCCCCATCTATGCCAATTATGGGCTCTATATTTTCCCATCTTTAATAAATCCCATCTTGGGTTTCCTGCCTCAATAGGATTGAAGTTTAAATGACATTGTATTTCTGTTTCAGTAATTAACTTAGTTACAACTTTTAATCTTTCTGCGGCTTCTTTTTGTTGAATGTGTGCCGATGGATGAGAGCCAGTAGCCAGAATAATTATTTTATCTGGTTTAATTTCATTTATTTTATCTACAATTTCAACCTCATTTTCTGTAATATTTTCTGCCTCCATATCTATGATATTAGAATTTTCATATAGATTAGCCATAATAGCTAACCATAAAGGAGGTTCAATAGCAGAAAAAACTTCTGTGTTCCCATATTGTCTCTTTTTTGCGTTAGGTTTTATTAGTAAAGTTTTCATTTAATTCTTTCTCGTTTAGATAAATAATATTATCAAACCCTTCTGTATAAGAAGGACTTTGAAATTCTTTTCTAAATTTCTCCCAAACTTCCTCCCATTCTTCTTTTGTATATCCTCTATCAATTTGCATACGTCTTTTTAGACTTTTATCTTTAGATAAAGCAGGAAGAACAATAGCAGTTTTTTTGTATTTATATCCATCTGCTAAAACAATAAGTCTATGTCTTGCCTTCATATTTATATTTGTTTCATCTATTACTATATTAAACTCTGACTTCATAAGTTCTGTAATAGCATACTCTTCAATTAATTTAATACTAGGTTCTAATTTAGTATTAAATATATAATCTCCAGAACCTATCATATGTCTTAAATTATCTCTAGAAATAGCTATAGTTTCTTTATTAATAAAAGTTTTAGCTATTGTTGACTTTCCAGTACCTATATTTCCTACCAATACAAATAATTGCTTCATTATTCTACCTTCCAAAGTCTTTGTGTTGCTTTAGGGAGTTTGTATAAGTTGCCATTATCTTTATTACCAAAATCATTATCAATAGTACCAGTACAATTTTCAAACCTTAATTCATTACTAGCAAGTGTTCTGGCAGATTTTGGACCTATTTTGCAATAAACCTCCCAACATCCATCATAAGCAAATACTTCATTAATCTCAATCTCATCCCAGGTTGTTTTTCTTAATGTTTTTAGTTTATTCATTTTCTTCTCCTTTAGTAGCATGTGCTAACAATTGAACTTCTTTACAAAATCTAATAAATACATTATGTTTAGTTTCTTCTTTGTCCTTCCATCTTAAAGAATCAGGAAGCAACCTAATTAGTTTAGCTAGAAGTTTAAACTCTGAAAAATGCCATGTAATAGGTAGATGATAAAAATAATCTACTTTAACATTTTTAAAATTATTAATTTTTAAAGCATCTTGTAATCCTTTTCTACAGAATGGATGAACGTGTGTATAATCATCATAAAACCATTTAGAATTATATTCCCATGATGGAGTAAGAAATACTATTTTTCCTCCAGGTTTTAAAACTCTATAACATTGATATAAGAAAAAATCAGTATTTTTTATATGTTCTATTACTGACTTACAAAATATGAATTTAAAACTATTATTTGGATATGGAAAACAATCCTTTTCAAAATCAACTCCATCTTTTCTATCCACACCACAAACAGGACCAATACGAATAAATCTTTTAAAAGCATCCATATGGGTTCCATTCCCACAACCAACATCTAAAAGAGACCAATCTCTTTCTCCTGGAATAAAGAGATAATTGTCAAAGATATGACTTGCTAATTCTCTAGGATAATCACTTTCAGGATAATCTCCATATATTACATCATTATATTTCATATTAACCCTACTATTAATTCTTCTTTTGATAGTTGCATGTTTTTACCTCTAAAAATTCATAAATAGTGTGAGCTATATAGTCTAAATGTTTTGTTACCAAACCCTGATGAACACCTATATGTGTTCCATTATTACTACAAAACTCAGCTTCAGGAAAATCTCCCAATTTATAACCAAGAAATTCATAAGCTTTACATTGAGTAGGCATTGAGTAGAATAAATTACGATTATCAACTCCTGCTTTTGTTAACCAAGTTACTAAATCCTCTTTTGTAAATGGAGCATTTTCTTTAACAATAATTGAGAAAGCATGAGGACCTATATTTTCATGTTCTTCTTCTTTTAGAAATATAAAATAATGGTCTAAATATTTAAGTCCTTCACTTAAAATCCTGAAATTATTTTTTCTTCTAAAAAAAGTTTTATTAAACATTTCTAAGCTTCCAAGTCCAATAGAAGCTTCTAACTCATTCATTTTTGAAGAGAACCCAATTCTACGAAACGTCCAATCACTACCATTCATTATAACTCCATGATTCCTAAGACTTTTCAGTATTGACTCAAAAGCAGGACTATTTGTAATAACCATTCCACCTTCTATAGAAGTTATTATATGAGCGGCATATAAACTGAAACAAGCCATTTCTCCAAATGTTCCTACAAGCTTACCATTATATTCAGCTCCATGAGCCTCAGCACAATCTTCTATAACAAAAAGACCTCTTCTATTAGCTATTTCCATGATAGGGTCCATATCACAAGGTTTTCCCATCAGATGTACAGGCATAATAGCTCTTGTTTTATTCGTAATGGCGGCTTCAAGCTTAGAAACATCTAAAGTTAAGGTATCTCTACGGATATCTACAAACACGGGCTTAAAACCAGCATTAAACACGGAATTACCGGTAGCTATAAAGCTAAGAGCAGGAATTATTACTTCATCACCTCTACAAGCTCCCAAATCATACAAAGCAGACAAAGCAAGAGTATTGGCATCTGTACCACTACTAACAGCCACGGCATATTTTGTTCTAAAAACTTTCGCAAATTGTCTTTCAAATTCATTGACTTTTTCTCCATTTGTAACCCTTTTTGTTACCAGACACTCCACAATCTTATCAAATCCTGAACGTGTTATATCTATGGTTCCAAAAGGAACTTTACAATTTATTTTATCTTCAAGGTTCATTTATTCCTCACAAATTATACTTAGTTGACCACAAGCCGCTCCATTATCAATTTCTGCTTGAGTAGCAATTGCAATTGCGTTATCATATCCTTTTTCGTCTAATTGTCTTTGAATTTTTTCCATGGCATCCTCCTATACTAAATTAGTTTGTTTAATAACACCTAAACCCATTTCATTCTTTTCAGAAATACTATTTGGATTGATTGGACTTAATTTAACAAAGAAATATTCTGGGTCAAAATATTTTTCTAACTCTATTATATCAAAATCATCTTCGTTTGTCAATGTTAAATTTATAGTTGTCTTTAAATTACTTTTCGTTCTAATTTGACCTAATTCTTTAATACTCATTTTATTCTTATAAGGAATTAACCAATTTCTTCTTTTTTCATCTAAAGAATGTAAACTTATTTGTAAAGTAATATTATCCTTAATCCAAGAAAAATCACTTCCTTTAATTCCTATAGTACTAACATAATGATGAGTATTTGGACATTCAAAGTCTATAATTTCTATAGCTTCTCTAACATTATCTATATTTAAAAATGGTTCTCCCATTCTAGTATAGTTAATCTTATGTTCCCAAGCATCTTGAAAACTATATTTTTCATTGTATGATAATACAAATTTAATTTGTTCTATTATTTCTTTTGCTGTCAAATTCCTCCATCTTTTTAAAGAACCAGTAGCACAAAATTTACATCTGACAGGACATCCACTCATACAAGATACTCCAATCATCCATCTTTCTTTTCTTGAAGCTGTATTTAAACTAGGAAGAACATTAGTCTTTCTTCCAATAGCATCTTTTGTTTCTTTAGGAAGAAAAGTATCAGTAACCTCTATAAGAAATCCATCTTCTGTTTTTAAAGCATATACATCACCATTACCAAAATTCTTCCTTTTGATTCTAAACATTATAACTCCTCCACAAATTCCAAAGAATTTCCATCTGGGTCACAAGCAAAAAATAATTTATGTTTTTTCTTTTTATCTATAAACATTTCTTCTGTCATAGTATCCTCATGGTTGTTTATAAACATATCAAATAACTCATCCGCATTATCTATAGTAAAAGCTATATGACTAGCTTCATCATAAACATCAATTTCCCAATTTGGTTGCCATAATTCTATTAATTGTTTACTTTCTGTTTCTAGTTTTACCCAATCTAATTTTAAATTAAGTTTTTCTGAAAGATTAAATAATCTTTCTATTTCTTTACTATCCAAAAAACCTCTAGAAACTTCTTTTAATCCTAACATATTAACATAAAATTTTAAAGAATTTTCAATATTTGAAACTATTATTCCAAAATGTCTAATATTTTTTACTTTCATTATTATTTCTCCATTATTGAAACAGTAAGTATTGCATTTTGTAAAGTCTCAAATCCTTCTAACAATGCTTCATGTTCAATAGTTAAAGGAGGTCCAATCTTTACAGATTCTTTTCTTGTATTAACTAACAAAAGTCCAAGTTTTAAGGCTTGTTGTGTAACTAAATCTGCAAACTCTTTATTTTTGAAAATAATAACACCAAGCATCCCATGACTAGTTGTTGATTTTATAACTCCTTTATAACCTTTACTGAGTCCTTTTAAACATTCACTCATAAAAGTTTCTTTCTTTTTTAATTCTTCTTTATTAATCTCTTCTAAAAGTTTTAAAGTTTTTAATCCTGCGGCACAACATAAAGGGTTAGCTGAGTGTGTAGAACTCATTCCTTTAGCGTGAGTAAACATTTCAGCTTTCCCAGTAACAGCAGAGATAGGTAAACCACCACCAAGAGCTTTTCCAATACAAATTAAATCTGGAGTAACTCCATAATGCTCATAAGCAAACATCTTTCCAGTTCTCCAGAAGCCTCCTTGAATTTCATCAAAACATACTGAAATGTTATTTTCATTACAAAATTTTACAAAAGACTGAATATATTTTTTAGGAAAGAATTTAGCATCCCATCCTCTGTAACTTTCTATCATAGCTCCATAACAATATTTACCTTCACGTCTTAAAATATTTCTAGCTTCTTTCCAATCTGTATTACATGTAGGAAAAGGTAATCGTAATACATAATCTTCTTTACTAATCTCTCCAGTTTTTCCATGAAAAGAACCTTCAAACTCAATAAGAACATTTTTTTGATATTTAGTTCTATCATGTTGTCCTTTTAAATACATAAGTTTAACTGCCCAACTTGTTACTTCTGAACCTGCTGAAGCAAGATAAATCTTTTGGCAAAATTTAGGAAGTGTTTTCATAAGCTTTTCTATAAACTCCACTCTTTCAAGAGAAGGATAAGTATAACTATGTATTAACTTCCTAGATTGTTTGGATATAGCATCATCTATTTCACAATGACCTACATTAGCCACAAATATAGATGAAGTAAAATCAATAAACTTATTTCCAAATATATCCCATATAGAAGCATTTCTAGCTCTTTGCCAAATTATAGGAAGAGCGTTCATCATACTAGGAACCTCATACTTTGTCAAAGCTTTAAGATACTTTGGTGTTTCAGTATGAGGAATTTTTGTCGTTATATGTCTGTATTTTGTCTTTATCATTGATAACCGTCACTTTTTTATTTAATTTTTTTGCGTGATTGATAGTATTTAAAGTTCCACTACCACCAGAACTACCTTTATCAAAAGCAATAAGCCAATCACATTCTTTTGCTATATCTAAATTTCTATCAAAATATCTTTTAGGACTAGGAATATCATAATCAGGATAAAAAATTATCATTTTACATCCCAAAGTTTTAGCAAAAAACTCAGCATAAGCATCTATTCCAGAAGCTCCTCCTGATATAATAATATCTTTATTAGTTACTCCTAAAAAAGCAAGTTTAGCTATTACCCAAATTCTATCCCATCCTTCTCTATTTCCTACGATTCCTATTTTCATGCCCACATCCCTTTGTATTCTCCTTGAGTTACTAAACAAATATCATCATCATTAAATTTTTGTACAGGAGATAATCTTGTTTTTGAAATTTCTACATTTTTATTATCTTTTTCATAGTTACCATAACCCGCAGGAATCCAACAATTTTCTAAGACCATTCTATCAGTAGGATAAAACTTTCTAAATTTGTTATCTTCTTTACCATTTCTTCTAGGATGAACTTGTCTATGATGTACATATATAAATGCCGGCATACATATTTCTACTCTTCCACCATCTTCAAACACTCTCATAACAACATCATTTTCACTTTGCCCACTAACAAACCTTTTATCATACCCACCTAATGTATTTACAAAGTAATCTCTATGAATCAAAGCAAATGGAGCCATAACAGGTGTATGAGGCCATCCACCAAAAAAGTGATGAAACTTATATACATCTCCACCATCTTCAATAGGTCTAAAAGCTATAACTGTTTTCTTGTCATTATCATGTAAAGATTCTATACTCTTCCACATATTATAAGCTTTATCTAAAGAATCTGGAGTATTTCTTGTAGGATGGTTATAATCTACATCATCCGCTGTCCAATGAATTAATTCTCCTTTAGCTACTCTAAATCCTATTTCATAACATTGAGCTGGTTTAACTGTAGCATGAATCCATTTAAAATTATCAGGCATTGGATAAGGACAGGGTGTATCTCCTACAAAAATTACTTCCCAATTTAATTTATTTCCTTGTAAAGAATTAACAAATCTTGCCCAATTCTTAAAATTCCCTTGTACTACTGGTCTATTTGCACTTGCCACTACTGATACTTGGATGTCTTTCATTGTTTTACTCCTATAACTTGTACGGTTCCTTTACCGTTACAAGATTTACATATTTCTTTTTCAGGCTCAGGTTCATTATCAGTCCCACCCCACATACTATATCCTTCTCCATCACAGTCAGGACACATTCCTGTTCTTTTTTCTCCAGGTTTTATATTATGCTTCATCCCCACTCTCCTTTTGTTTATAATCAGTCTCGTAAAATCCAGTTCCTTTAAAAATTATACTTCCTCCTGGGCCAATTAATCTTCTTAAATTATGTGTTCTACATTCAGGACATCTAGTAAGTTTTTTAGCTTTTATGCCTTGGTTGATTTCAAATTTATGTTCACAGAACGAACACTCATACTGATAAGTTGGCATATTAACTCCCTGTAGGAACACCCCAAAATTCACATTTACTACATAAAGGAATTTTATCTCTTTTTCCTTCTCTATGTAACTTGAACCATTCCCATCTTTTTTCACTTTTCCAGATAAGACCTAAAGGAGTAGTATTAGCATCTCCTATTATTCCTTTTCTTTCTGGGTCGAATCTGACACATATAGAAACTTCTCCAAATCTATTTATAGCCATGTGAGAAGCTATTTCCAAACATACTCCAATTTCTGGAACAGTTGGATCCTTTTTATAACCTCTACTACCCATTGGGTCATGTAAAGTTCTATGGGCTATAATACAGTTATGTTTATCTGCTAAATGATACCATCTTTGTTTTCTTGCTATTACTTCATTATTATAATCAAATTCATCCAAATCTATATTTTTAAACTTTCCTACATTTCCTAATAATCTAAATACTACAATAGGTTTGAGATTTTTTTTAATCTCAAGAAATTCTTTAACTATATTATATTGTCTTTCTTCTTCATCATCATTCTCAATAACAGATATACATAAAGAATCTAAATTTCCTATAATTTCATCTGATTTTTCTAACAACAATTTCCCGTTTGTATTAAATTGAGTAAATTGTTTATGGAATAAATCAATAGCTTTTCCTAACTTAGGATATAATGTAGGTTCTCCATTGTTATGTAATTGAACTGTAATACCTACTGGTAGTTGGTTAGCTATTTTCTCAAGTAAATAAAAATTCATATCTCCATAAGCTTGTTTGATAAAAGGATAATCTTTATCTATTTTCCTACGACCACACATCCAACAATTCTTATTGCATCTACTTGTAAGCTCTAAATGTACTGTAGTTAGTCCAATCATGATTTTTTAACCTCTAACCATTCTAATATAGAATAATTTATTCTAAATAAAAAAGAAATTATAATAAAAGGAATAAATATAAAATAAAAAAGTAATGTATATAAATATTTCATTTTGTCCTCCAATAAACCATTTTACAAGTATAACAATAATATAATATATCGGATCCATCTTCACTTTTTAAGAAATTTCTATGTATTAATTTACACCATAAATATCTTATACTAAACCACGTCATGCCTAACCAATTTTTTACATAGAATATATCCATTTATTCCACCTTTTTAAAACTTCCAGGTTTTCTGCGAGACATTTTTTCTCTTTGTTCAAGAGCTTCATAATCAGATTGTCTTTTTTCTAAACGCTTTACTTTTTTAGTATATTTCATTTCATACTCCTCTTTAACTCCCTGCTTACTTGATGATGCAGGATAACTGGGTTTAACTTAACTAAAGGTTCTTGATTTCTAGGTCTTGACTTCATATAACAATATTCTAATGGTAGATTATACACCTTAACATCAAAGTTGTCAATAATATTTTCTAATACTTTTTGTTCCCATATTTGAGTATTTTGTGCTTGTTTATACCAAGCTCTACATAATGCTTTAACTTTATCATTATTCCTAAAAAACATTGTACCTGTAAGAAGCTCTGCTCTATCTTTTTCATAACCATACCATTGTTTCCAACTCAAAGTATGAAAAGCTATATCATATTCTTCTGGAATTTCATCAAACAATTTAGGATATTGTTCTATCGTTGCGTCTGCGTCTAGAAATACTAATGTTTCATATCCACCTTCTAACATATCCAAAATAATTCCAGGTTTCTCTGCTACATTTATATACCAATTTCCTTTATTAGGAATAGGAGCTAAATCAAGAGGAATACCAAATTTTTCAGCAGAAGGAATAAGATATTCATTTACTATTTGTTGATAAGGAGTTTCCATCGTAAAAAAGGAACCCAATGCCCAATTATTCATTATTTAAACTCTCTTTTATCCAGTCCCAAATTCCAGAAAATATAGCTCCTATAAATATAAACAATACCCATAATATACAAATTATTGCTTTAAAAAATCCTTTAGGTTCTATTTTCATTTAGATTTTCCTTTATATAAAAGTCTCTTAATTTTTTTTCTAGGTCATCATCCTCAACATGATAAATACAATTATCATCATGATGAACTACATTTTCTATTAATTGACATAATCTTAAATCAGGATTTTTATTCCAAATCTCCTCAATTAATTTCAATAACCTTTTTATTCTTTTCTTGTCTCTCATAACATTCTCCACACCATTTTTCTTCTTTTACAATCTCTGTTCCATTAGTAATAAACTCTTTAATCGTTTTGTCAACTCCCTTTCCTTTTTCAACTTTATTCTCATATACAACTTGACGAGTTTCTACAACAACTTTATTTAAAGATTCTCCAGGATTTGATACTTCTTTACAATTGTCACATTTATACATCTCCATCCTCCTCTATAGCTTCTTCTACATCATCTAATGCTTTGTCAATTTCATCAAAGTCTTTCTTTAACATCCATCTTGTTATATATGCTTGTAAAAATAACCTTGCACAGTCCCAAATTATCATTACAGCCATTACTGTTCCTGTTGTTTTTAGCCATTCTGGCAGTTGCTCGAACATTTTTTAAAGAACTCCTCATATGTAATTTTTTCAAAATATGGGATATTAGAAATCATAGATACATTCCATATTTTTATATCTTTTACTTGAAGATGTACATTAAAATCTTCTACTTCAACCATAGTTCTTCCTGATTTAGTATGTCTATACACTTCAGGTCTTCCTGCTCCTGAACATAGTATATCTAACTGAGTAATCTTATCTTGATGTACATGAGTATCTTTATTATCCAATCCTGACGAACCAAAATCATAACCTAATAAAAATATTTCATCATAACCACTACCTACTGCCAAACTCAAAGTAAAAGCTCCACATAATCCCATTCTACCATAATAAATCATATTTTTTTCTATTGCTTGTTTCCCATAATAATGAGGTCTTTCTCTAGTAGAATCATATTGAGTTATTTGTGCTTTAAGTCCAGTTAATCTATGATATTTCTTACTATATAATTTAACTCCTTGCTCATATAATCTTTGAAGGTCTCGTAAAGAATGTTTATAAAAAGACCTGTCCACAAAGATTTCTGCATCAGGAGGATATGGCATAATTTTGTAAATAGAATTACAAGACCATTTCTCCTCGTTTTTTATCTTGCTCCATAATCCTTTCTGAATTCCCTCCTTGATGCTGTAACCCCCGCCTAGTAGTATTACCCTTTTCATAGTACATTCTCTTTAACTTTTTATATATTCTTCTTTTTCCTGGATTATTCTTATCTTTTAAGTCTGTTAAAATAACTTGAATAGCAATATAAGGTTTTGGTACACCTCTAACTATCATCACCTTATGTCTGGAAATATTAGTATATTCACGTTTTCTATAATCATCTTTTCCATAAACAGCTTTTCTTAAAGCTTTAGCAACTTTTCCTCTCATATTATTATCCTCCAAAAATTAAACATAAAAGTCCTATAAGTCCAATTAGAAACATAACAATTGTTATTTTAAACGGATCCATATTTTTCTAACCAATACTTACAAAAACGATTAGCTATACAATAATTAATACATTTAATATCTTCACCTTTTCTTATATTAATTCTATAAGTATGTCCATCTTCTTTTTTAGCTCCAATCCATTCATCTGCCTTTTTTGCACAATCGAGTACTCTAGCGGCGGTTTTATTTTTATTCTTATAGATAGCATATTTATCTTCTTTAGCCCATCTAGCTTTAGAATCACAAATAGGAACCTCTTCTAAAGGTAATTCAAGTTGAGCTTTATAAATAGCAACACGTTCTTTAACATAAACTTCTTGCTCTTCATGAGTCCATAAATTTATCTTTACTCTTTTGAAAGGAATCTTAGGATAATCTTTTCCATATCTGAGTAACTCTCCTTTTCTCCAATCTCTTAGAATAGCATTAACATAAGCTTCTTTTACTTCATAACCTTTTTTGCGAAGCAACCAAACATAACAATTTAACTGATTCTCCCAATCTTTATGGTCTCCAAACGTAATAGACCATATAGAAGTAATTTTATAATCCTCAATTGACTTTAAAATTTCATCATATAAATCTAAAATACCAACAATAGTAATACCATCTAACTCTTCTGTAATCTTCTCCTCAAGTAGTCTGGTACGTTTATGTACTTCTTTATTATCATCAATTTTAGCTAAAATATAATGATAAGCACTTCCTGTAATTCTCCATAAATGGTCTGATACATCTTCCTCAAGTTCATCCCAATGAGCCACTTGAAGTAATCGTGGCCTTGGGGGATTAATTAATGTAGTAATACCAACTCTTTTAGGGTCAGCTTTACTAATATCATAATCCCCCACAATTGCATCAACTAGACTTTGAGGAAGGTCGTGGTGATTTGTGTATTTCATTCTCCAACCTCATTTTTGTACTTTTGATAAGCTACTTCAATAATAGCATTAATTAAAGAACTTCCAACTGTTAATCCTTCTGCTTTAGCATAATCTAAGATTTGACGAAAAGCTTCATTTCTTTTTTCTTCATTAGATAAATCTGTAGTTGCTAATGTTGCTACTGTCTTAGTAGCGATAGCAGACAACTTACCAATAATAATTTGTTTTACAACAGGAAAAGCCTCATCAATAAACTGTTTAAATAACTCAACAAACTTACTTATAGCCTTACTGAATAATTCTTTAATCCAAGTGAAAAAATTCATATTAATTCACCTCCTTATGATAAAATTTGTTTGAGATTGGTGATAGCTTTTTCTGCTTTCTCAATTGTAATATGAAGCTGTTCAATCTCTGTTTTCTTTCCTTCTAATTCTTCCAATTTCTTATCAACATCTTCCTTACATAAATCAACACCTTTATGCAGCTTACTAATAGCTTTTGTGAATGTTGCTAAAGCATTTTCAATAATGTCTGCTCCAGTAATTAAACCTAATTTTTTCAATAGCGTTAACATTTTATTCTCCTTTGTTAGAATTTCTTACCAT
>SDBT01000310.1_pt1 | contig 74633 bp, 58 predicted proteins | sample 2277101 | NCBI WGS metagenome assembly SDBT01 (sample SAMN10404973, study PRJNA504765) | marine sediment metagenome | isolation source: marine sediment core GS10_PC15, 103 cmbsf | place: Arctic Ocean: Southern Knipovich Ridge | collected 2010
AAATATCCAAAAACCGATTACGGCAATTAATCCTCCGAGAAATCCTCCTATGATTCCCCACCTTAACCGATTGCTTAATTTATTAAAACGCATATGCTTTATCCTACCAAAAAACCGCCTATTGGGCGATTTTTAGCGGCTCCCCCTACAGAACGCGTTCAGAACCTTAAATTGGCTGGAAATAAAAGGAAACCTAAGTAGGTTGGATTTTAGTTTGATTAAAATTTAAATAAAAAACCGCTGTTTAAGTGATTTTATTTATTCAAATTAAGAACTTCATCAATACGAATTTGTTCAACAAATTCAGGGACATGGCTTACTAAAACCATTGCACCTTCATACTTATCTAAAGCAGAAGCTATAACTGGTAAATGACGAAAATTAATATGATTAGTAGGTTCATCTAAAATAAGAAGTCCTGGTTTTTGCATTACCAATCTAGCAAAAGACACTAATCCTTTCTGCCCTTCTGATAAACTACCTATTTTAGAATGGATTAAATTGCTAGTTATTAAAAATCCTGCAGCCAAAGCACGAAGATTCTTTTCTAATAAATCCCCTGCAACAGAACTAAGAGACTCATAAACCGTATCGTCAAAATTAAGAGTAGAAAAGTCTTGACGATAGTATCCAACTTTAATATCAGAAGCAATCTTAGAACCCTTAGCTTTGCCTGAGGCCAAAGCTTCAAGCAGTGTAGTTTTTCCAATACCATTACGACCTGTAAGAAGTAAATGCTCTCCTTTTCTTAAAGAAATATTTGCCTCACGTTCCACTAATTTACCATCTCTTGCAACAAAAAAAGATGTAATATTTAAAATTTCTCCACTAACACCTTTCTGGTAAGGAATAATAAAAGGCTTAATAGTTTTATCCTCTTTTCTAACATCAACTTTTTCTTTTTCCATTTCTTCAGCTTTTTTTCTCATTTTTTTTGCTACTAATCTCATGGTTCCACCCTTATGAGCAAAAAAGTTTGCCTTATCCTTGTTATCTTGAATTCTTTTTGCTAATTGTGCATTTTTTCTATTTTCTCTTTCTATTCTCGCAGAAATTTCAATTAATAAGTCAAAATAATTTCCAACATATTGTTCAATCTTATGAGTAAATACATCTAAATACAAAACACCATTAGTGAATACATTTAAGAAATTAGCATCATGAGATATTACAAGACATGTTTTTTTATAATCAATAAGAAACTTGGTAAGGTGATCTATTCCATTTTTATCAAGATTATTTGTTGGCTCATCCAATAACAATAAATCTGGTTTTTGAATAATAGCTGATGCCAAAAGCAGTCTTGCTTGTTGTCCTCCAGAAAATGATTTAATAATTTTATCTTTAGGAGCAGTAAGATTAACTATTTCAAGAACTTCATCAATTCTTGAATCAATATTATATATTTTTTCTTTAAAACAACCTTGAAAAAATTCACGCACTGTTAAATTAAGTCTGTCTCGAGAAATAACTTGCTCTGCTATAGCTACTGTAATTTTATTGTCAAAGCTAATAGTTCCTGAGTCTGGTTTAATAACCTCTGTAATAATTTGAAAAATTGTACTTTTACCAGCACCATTTTGCCCCATTAAGGCCATTTTAAATCCTTCTCTAATAGAAAAATCAGCCTCATTCAATATGAGATTATTGTGTCCGTATTGAAAAGACACTTTGTTAAATCTTAATATTCTTATTCCTTGCTTCATAATAATAAATATACCTTATCATAAACAAAAACACCCTTAAAGAGCATTTTGATTTGCTTTGTCAATATTTTACTCCCCTGGGCTGGTTGGACATAGTTAGAACCTGGTATTGGAATAATTTACCAGCTATTGAACCAATAAAGTGTTTTTCTTTTTAATGCCTCCGGGGATGGTACAATATTAGAACTTGGTTTTGGGAGAATTTGCCTAGATTAGAATCAATTAAACTATCTATTTAACAATCACTGATTTGGAGAATAAACAAATTCGCTATTAATTAAGCAGTCACCATTAATTCTTTTATTTCTTTTTCTATTTTTTCGTATTCCTTCCCCAAAAGATCAAGTTGTTTTATTAAAGCAGTGCTGTTTCCAATGGAAATTTTATATTTTTTTAAATGGTCTCGTATCACTTCTAAATCCTTATCAATCCTCCATTCCCAACCCTTTTTTATATCCATCTTAAGCAGTTCAATCATAAAAATCATGGCGCTCTTCTCTTTAGCCGAAGCATCCTCAATAGATGATTCTAGATTCTTTCTTTTAATTTCGAGAAATTTATCTCTCATATCATTAAGCTCCGAATTTATCTGGGAAAATCTTGTCTTAAGCTCTAAATCGATAATCTTTTTAAAGCGCTCTTCTAGGGATTTGATAATTTTTGACATAGTACCTTCATCAACACCCATTGACTGCTTTCTTCCTTTTTCAATGGTTTGTTTAATAAACAAAATGGTTAAAATTAGAAGCCATAATAAGAATAAAATATTAAGATAGGGGCTAACTTTAAGCCAAATATTAGAAATGAATTTAAATAAATAAGAGAATATTCCCCATTTATTAGCATAATCTAGAATGCCAAATAAAACTAAAAGGCCTGTACCAAAAGAAACGAATCTTTTCCAATATTTTTCTAAAATAGTTTTGGCTTTTTGAAATTGCATAAAATTCATTAATCAAGATTTACAAAAAACTTCTTGTATGCTTGAATCAGCTTATTTAAATCGTCTTCATCAATAATACCATAATAAATTTTCTGACCAGACATAGCTTTTCCTAGCGCAAAAACTTCCATTTGGGCTAGAATACTTTGGTCGATTTGACCATTATAGACAACTAAGAAAACCTGGGCTGGACCAAAGAATAAACGTTCTATTTGATCTCCTCTTTTTCCCATTTTTTCAGGAGTAAGTTTTCCTTTAGTCCCCCGTCCCTTGAAAGCAATAGCTGTTGGGAATCTTTTGTTTTTAATCTTTACTTTTGTTGAGTAAAAATCATTCTTTTCACCACCCCAATCCTTAAAAACACCGCCCTCGCCAATAATCTTTTGGAAGCCCTGTTTAATCTCATCCTCTAATAGTTCCTTAGCTAATGATGGCGCGCTAGATATTTTTTGAACCAATTTAAAAGAATCAATATCATCAATTGTTATAAATTTGTAATTTTTTTTTATTTTAGGCTGAACCAAAATCCTGACAGGAATATTGCCCAATGAAGGATTTTGTTTGGTAGGAATTTTCTTTATCTTTTTTGGATTAAGAACAAGATTAATAATTTTTTTGTAATTTTTAGAATAAAAAGGTATCTTAGCGTAAGCAGTTTTTCCTGATTTTTTGTCTCTTACTTGATTTACTATCTGATTGGCAGCCAATTCTCCACCCATCTGAAGCACATGAACTTCCGGTCTGGCTCTACCTGAACTAGGCAAAGCAAAGCAAAGTTCCTTGACTGTCTTTATTTTTTTCTTTCCTCTATATATTCCTTTAAAAATGGAAAGACGCCGCTTTGAACGACCAATAATCTTAACTGCATGAACGATTTGTTCATTTGGATTTGATCTTATATCTGAAACATTAATTGGTGCAGGCATATTTTTTTAATCTAAATATTACTTAATCTAGTTTGTTAACAGTAACTCCTGTTCCCTTTTCCTTTTTCTTTTTTATTTCTTTAGTTGAAACAATTTGTCGAACTCTTCTGTCAGTGATTTCTAAAACCTTTGCAATATCTTTTAACTCAGCTCCATTTAATATTGCATTCAAAATTAAAAGCCTTTTAATTGCTTCTAGCGGTTCAAGTGATTGTTTCTTTTTTTTAGCCATATTGTTTTTTATTTATTTTTCAAATGCTTGGCAATTTTATTCACCATATTAATATCTGTACCAACTATCTTCCGTATCTCACGTTGGGTCATACCAGCTCTACTAAGCTCAACAATCAAAAGCTTCTTCAGTAAATCTATAACCTCTTCTGTTTTGGATATTTTTTCCTGCTTTTTATTCATTTTATTTTTCCTTTTTATTCTTTTCCTTTTTTCTTCTTTTATTCTCATATGCCAGTTTAGCTATCTGTTTTTTGTTCCGCCCCAGAAAACGTGCAATTTCTGAATTATTAAAACCTAACTGTTTAAACTCTTTAACTAAATCAACTAAAGTTATCTGTGTTTTCTCCTTTTTGTTTTGAGTGAGACGGCTTAATAAAAGTTTAATTATCACATCGAGTCTACTTGTGATGCTTTGTATGTTTTCATTTTCGTTCATACTGTTTTATTGGGTTTAAATTAATCTAAAAAAATATTTTTTTCCTTTCTTTGTTTCACTAGCAATAAATCCCAATTCAGAAAGTTTTGTTAAATGATAAGTAGCACTCGGCTGTTCAACTTTAAGGATTTTTGCAATTTCAGTAACTCCTTTTGTACCATCACATAAATTATAGACTTTTTTTCTAGCCCCACTGGCTAATGCTTTCTCTTTAGCAGCTTCTATTTGATCAGCGTGTGTTAGCTTATAGAGAGAAAGGAATTGATTAAGAACAGACTTTAAAGCTATTATTTCTTTTTTAGATTCTTCGTTCATTTATATCTTTTTTCTATAAGTTTAATTTTTAACGTAGTCGACCATAAATATTTTAGCTGATATAGAAATTATTGTCAACATCCAGAACATAATGTATATGCGGATCTGCTTTTAAAAGCAGTTGGGAGAAATTATGTGCTTAAAGATGGTCTATTAACTTTTCAATTTAAAGAGCCGTTCAACTATGTTGTCCGGCTCAATAAAGCTAAAAGTTATAATAAAGTTGATTGGCTCCGGCGGTAGGACTCGAACCTACAACACACTGATTAACAGTCAGTTGCGCTACCATTGCGCCACGCCGGAATATGGTACATATAGAAACTCTTTTTTAATATAATCTAAATTTTTCGATTTGTGAAGTGCTTTAATACCCTTTTAATTTCTTTAAGCTTTTGTGCTCTCTAATTTTCTCTAATGCTTTTGCTTCAATCTGACGAATTCGCTCACGTGTTACCCCAAATACTTGCCCTACCTCTTCCAAAGTATGGGTAATACCATCTTCCAAACCAAATCTCATTGATAAAATCTTTTGTTCTCTTTCTGTTAAATCAATTAAAATCCCGCCCAATCTTTCTCTTAACAGCGCTCTAGCTGCATCCAAAGATGGAGGCGTTCCTTTTTCGTCTTTAATAAATTCAGCCAAGGTTGAATCATTTTCGTCATCGCCCACAGGAGTTTCCAAAGACACTGTCCGCTGAGAGATTTTTGCTAAATGACGTACTTTTGCAACTTCAATACCCATTTCAGCAGCAATTTCTTCAGGCAATGGGGGCCTGCCTAAGCTTTTTAAAATCTTTCTTCTTACTTTATTATATTTTGAAAGCGTTTCAACCATATGAACAGGAATTCTGATTGTTCTTGACTGATCAGCTAAAGCACGGCTGATTGCCTGTCTTATCCACCAAGTTGCATAAGTTGAGAACTTATAACCTCTTCTCCAGTCAAACTTCTCCACTGCCCTAAAGAGCCCTAGATTTCCTTCTTGAATCAAATCTAAGATAGTTAAATTAGGAGACCTGCCAATATATTTTTTTGCAATTGAAACAACTAGTCTTAAATTTGCTCTGGCTAAGTGTTTTTTTGCCTCTACATCACCTTTTTCAATTTTTTTTGCAAACTCTTTTTCTTGATCAGCAGTTAAGAAATCAACTCTTCCAATTTCTTTTAAGTACATCTGTACAGGATCTATCTTTCTTTTTTTGATTCTAGGCCTGCCTTTTTGAATCGTTAAAAGCTCTTTAACTTCCTTTATTTCAATTCCTTTTTTTTCTAATCTATCATAGAGATCCTCTAATCCCCTGATGTCTTTTTCTAAATTAGGAAAAGTATAAAGAATTTCAGAGCTGCTGACAAACCTTCTTTCTACAGCTTTCTTAATTAATTTTTCAATCTTCTCTTCTGTAAAAACTTTTTTGTAACGACCTCTTCTAACAGGTTTTTTCTTTCTTTCTTTCCATGTTCTTATTTTCTTTTTTATTTTCGTTCTCTGTCTTTTTTTTGCAACTTTCTTTCTTGCTCTTGGCTTAACTTTTTTCTTTTTGGGCTTTGTTTTTCTCTCCTTTTTTTTAATTGGAGCTCGCTTTAAATGCTTTTTTGTCTTTGGCATAAAATTAATTAGTTATTATTTTTTTTGTCAGCTGATTAAATTCTTGGTTAAGATCTTCAATTTTTTTAATATCCTGCGCTTGTTCAGCTTGTCTAATTTGAAGAGAAACGTCATCAAGTTTTTTCTTAAGCTCAACAGTTTTTATTTCTTTTAAACAAAATTCAAGTTCAGGTAAAATCTCTTCTTCTTCAATTTGCTCCACTTCTGCTCTTAAAGAAAGCGTACTAATAATATTAGAAAATTCAGTAGAAATTTTATCAAGATTTTCAAAGTTATTTATAATTTCCTGGGTCTGAGAAGAAAAATAAGGAACTATTTCCTTGTCTACAGAGCTTAAGTGTTGTGGAAATTTTAAAAGTAAAGTTAATAATCTTTCTTCAAGAACTTGTTTTTTTGTTTTTTTAGCAACTTGTTTTTGAAAATTATTGACTTCCAGGACAGGATTAGAAGCTTCTTCAATTTTTACTTTTTTAAGCTCAATTTCTATGTCTTTTTCTTTTACATTAAGTTGCGTTGCCAGTTCCTGAACCCAGGAAGCTTGTTCAATTTTGTTCAGAACTCCTTTAATTACAGGAAGAAGAATATTTGAAATCTTTCTTTTTCCTTCAGCAGTTTTTTTATCAAACTGGGAGAAAGCATTTTGAAAATGAAAATCCAAAATAGAAACAGCGTTATTTACTAGTTTTCCAAATTCTTCAGCATCTTTTGAAATTATATCAGCCGGATCTTTGCCTTCAGGCATTTTTACCACCTTTATATCAAAACCTCTGGCCCGAGCCAAATCTATTCCTCTTTTTGTTGCAGCATCTCCTGCAAAATCCATATCAAAAGCCAGCCTTAAATTACTGGAATATCTTTTTAAAATAGCTAATTGAAAAGGAGTTAAAGCAGTACCAGCAGTTGCAACTACATTTGCTTTTCCTTCTTGATGAGCCAAAATAACATCAATATAGCCCTCTACCAATACACAAAAATCATTTTTCCTTATTTCTATTTTTGATTTATTCAGCCCATAAAGAATCTTGCTTTTGTCATATAAAAGAGTGTTGGGTGTATTCATATATTTAGCAAGTTCTTTTTCCTTTTTAAGCACTCTTCCTCCAAAACCAATTACCTGAGAATTTAAATCAAAAACAGGAAACATAATTCTAGACCTAAATCTGTCATAAGAACCTTTTTCTCCCTTTATTGATAGTCCTGCTTTCTGCGTTTCTTCCAAGGAATAGTTTTGTGAACCCAAGAATCCTGCTAAACTTCGCCAAGCATCTGGAGCCCAGCCCAACCTCCATTTCTTAATTGACTCTTCATTTATTCCTCTTTTTAAAAGATACTCTTTGATTTCTTTTCCTTTTGAACTTTTTTCAAGCTGTTTCTCGTAGAACTTAGTAGCTAATTCACAGATTTCGTAAAATCTTTGCCTTTTTGTCCGCAGTTCTGGTTTAATTGGTTTTAACTCTACTCCAGCTTTGTGCGCTAAAATACGCAGAGCATCACCAAATTCCACGCCCTCTATTTTCATTACAAAATCAAAAATACTATGACCCTCGCTACATCCAAAACAATGCCACATTTGTCTTGAAGGAGAAACAAAAAGCGAAGGTGTTTTCTCACCATGAAAAGGACAAAGCGCCTTATAATTCGCACCTGCTTTTATTAACTTGATATAACTGCTAATAACTTCAACTATATCAAGCTTTGATTTTATTTCTTCAATTGAAGAAGAAAACATAAATTATTATTTTTTAGAAATTACTGTAACTTTACTATTAGGAATTGAATGGATAGAACCATCACTGGATTCAATAATTGTTTTCCTTAAAGTTATTTCTTTAACTTTGCCCTCAATACCAGCAACTTTTATTTCTTCACCAATACAGTATTGGTTTTCCAGTATAATGAACAATCCTGAAATAAAGTCAGAAATTATATCTTTTGCTGCCATACCAACTGCTAAACCCATCACTCCAACACTGGCTAAAATAGGAGCGATTTCTAATCCAAATTCAGGAAGAATCATTAAAAGAGCTACAGTCCAGATTATAAACTTAAGAGTCCCTTCAAAAACATTTATCAAAGTTTCAATACGCATTCTTTTTTCCTGTTCAGAAATATTATTTTGAATCTGCCTTTCAATTGTTCTTTTAATAATATTTCTTGAAAAACGATTTATTAAATTCGCAACAATTAAAATGAAAACAATTTTTACTCCATGAGCTAAGAACCAGGATATTAAATTTTCAATTAAGTTTTGGATATTCATATTTTTTAATTATTTATATTATTCCTTTTTAATACTTAATTCTTTATGATGCCTTGTCTTTCTCTAACTGATATAGCCACTCAAAAGGATTTGATTCCCTTATCTTTTTAGCTATTTTCTTCGCTGAATCTGTTGCAAGGCTTTTCTCTGTATAATTCTGCCACAGTTTACGATTTTTTTCATCTTTATAGAAATAGTCCTGTTGTAAAATCATCTGGTCAAGCAAGTCAGCATCTTTAACCACTATAGATTCTTTACTCTTACGCTGTTTGTATTCTTGTAAAATCTCTAGAATCTCACCAGCTATAGGCAGCCCTTGCATTTGATCTTTTTGAGCTTCTTTTTCATACAAATCAGTATATTGTTTATTAATAAAGTTTGTATCCCCCGTACGTGCTTCCGCAACATCATGAAACAAACACATTTTTAAAACCCTATTTTCATCACAATCCTCAAGATTAGCTAAAATCATTCCAATGATAGCGACCCGAAAACTATGGTCAGAAATATTATCATTTACCCCTTGAATCATTTGACGATGAGACCTAGTTAATCGCCTTAACGTAGCAATCTCAAAAAGGAAATTAGTAATTCTATTGATATTCATCTTGTCTGTTAAATACGAAATATAAACTAATAATAATGCGGAGAGGACAGGATTCGAACCTGCAAACCCCAAAAGGGGTCCTTGCTTTCCAGACAAGTGCCTTAGCCGTTCGGCGCACCTCTCCCTATCTAAAAGCCTATCATTTTCTTTTAATTTTTCAAATCTTCATTCCTCTCAAAGCTTTTAACCTTTGTTCTATTGGAGGATGAGTTGAAAATAATCCCGTTAACCAGTTCTTTTTCTTAAAAGGACTAGAGATATATAAATGAGCAGTAGAATTATCAGCAACCCTTAAAGGTGTTCTGTCGCTGGATATTTTTTCTAAAGCCCTAGCTAATCCTTCTGGGTGTCTTGTTAAAAGCGCTCCAGATGCATCAGCTAAAAACTCTCTTTTTCTTGATATTGCCAGCTGTATTAAAGTGGCAACAATGGGTGCCAAAATAGCTCCAATCAATCCTAAAATCATCATTATGCCTGCTGAACCACTTTTTCCTTTTTTTCTGCTACCTCCTGAATAAAAACTAACTCTTAAAAACATTCTTGATAAAAGGGCTACAACTCCAACCAGAATAACAACCACTGTTCCTAAAAGCATGTCTTTGTTCCCAATATGAGAAAACTCATGAGCAATAACTCCTTCAAGTTCAGCTCTTTCTAATTTTTGCAACAACCCACGGGTTACAGCAACAACGGCATGTTTTTCATCTCTTCCTGTTGCAAAGGCATTGGGTTGGGCTGAATTAATTATAAAAAGCTTTGGCATTGGTAGTCCTGCAGTAATAGCTAAATTCTCAACAATTCTGTAAAGTTCTGGATTGTCTTTTTTTTGAATTTCTTTAGCTCCAGTCATTGCTAAAACAATCTTGTCAGAAAACCAGAAACTGGCGACACTCTGAACAATACTCAAAATTACTGCAATAATTAAAAAGGCATTGTTTTCCAACAAATAGCTGAAAAACCAACCAAAACCAATAATTAAAATAAAAAACAAGGTTAATAAAATCCAAGTCTTGCGAATATTAGAATCCGCCTGAGTATATAATGTAGCCATGTGTTAATTAGAATTTTACTTGTGGAGCTTCTCTTTTTTTTGCCTCTGTTAGTTCAAAAAGATCCATTTTTTTAAATCCTAAAATGCCAACGATTAGATTCGCAGGAAAACTTTCTAGTTTAATGTTTAAATCCCTAACATTACCATTATAGAATCTTCTGGACGCCTGAACTTTGTCTTCAGTGTCACGAAGTTCTCTTTGAAGCTCTAAGAAATTAACTGATGCTTTTAAATCTGGATAGTTCTCTGAAACAGCAAACAAGGTTTTTAAGGTGTCACTTAGCATATTTTCTGCCTGGCCCCTTTCTTTTATATCCTTGGCCCCCATAGCTTTGGCTCTTGCTTCAGCAACTTTTTCAAAAATCTGCTTTTCATGAGCTGCATATCCTTTTACTGTTTCAACTAAATTAGGAATTAAGTTGTATCTTCTTTTTAATTGAACATCTATATCAGCCCAGGCCTCTTTAGCTCTGTTTTTAAGCTTAACCAAACCGTTATAAGTAATAATCAACCAAAAAGCAACTAAAATTAATGCGCCTAATATAATGCTTGTAATCATAGTTTTTTATTCAGTTTATCAATTTATTTCGACTGATTATAATTATAGCCTAGTTTTAACTCTAATTAAAGCTTGCCACCAGCTTTTTGGCTGGTGGCAAGAAACGAAATTCATAATGCTTAATACATTCCTCCCATACCTCCCATACCTCCCATACCCCCTGGCATTCCAGGCATCTGCTTTTTCTCTTCAGGGAGCTCACTGACTACAACTTCAGTTGTTAAAAACATTGAAGCGGCTGAAGCTGCATTTTCTAAGGCTAATCTTACAACTTTAGCAGGATCAATAATTCCTTCATCTACCATGTTAACCAATCTACCAGTAGAAGCATTATATCCTGATACCCAATCAATTTGATTAGATTGTGCTTTTTCTTTTTTCTTGTCTTCAATATCTTTGAGAACCTTATAAAGCACGACCTCGTCAGTACCAGTATTTTTAATAATTTGTCTAAGTGGTGACTGACATGCACGTCTGACAATATCATGCCCAGCCATAAAGCCTTCTTTTTCTAAAGCTGAAAGTTTTTCATCGCCAGTAGAATCAGTTAAAGAAGCTGCTACTGCCAAAGCTACTCCTCCGCCAGGAACAACACCCTCTTCAATTGCTGCCTTAGCAGCATTTAAAGCATCTTCTATTTTGTGCTGTTTGGCTTTTTGTTCAACTTCAGTCGCTGCACCAACCTTAATTACTGCAACACCTCCTGATAATTTAGCTAATCTCTCTTGGAATCTCTCTTTATCAAAGTCAGAATCAGTAGTTTCAATCTGATTCTTGATATTAGAAATTCTTGCCTCAATAGCATCTTTCTTGCCTTTTCCTTCAATAATGGTTGTTTTTTCTTTTGTTGAAATAACTTTTCTGGCTGAACCCAGCGCTGAGAGCTCAATGCTTTCTATCTTTAAACCAATATCTTCAGTAATAACCTGGGCTCCAGTTAAAACTGCTATATCGTTTAGCATTTCTTTTTTCTTGTCTCCATAGCCAGGAGCTTTAAGAGCTAAGGTTTTAAATATTCCGCGAAGCTTGTTAACAACCAAGGTGGCTAAAGCATCTCCTTCAATCTCGTCGGCAATAATAACTAATTCTTTTTTACCTGCCTGGCTTACTTTTTCTAAAATAGGAACAATTTCCTGTAAGCTTGAGATTTTCTTGTCAGTTACTAAAATATATGGATTTTCATAAACAGCTTCCATTCTTTCAGTATTGGTAATCATATAAGGAGAAATGTATCCTTTATCAAACTGCATTCCTTTAACAATCTCTTTCTCAAGGCCAAATGTTTTTGATTCTTCAACTGTAATTACCCCATCTTTACCAACTTCATCCATAATTTCAGCAATCAAGTTGCCAATTTCTTCATTTTCAGCAGAAATTGTTGCCACTTGAGCAATTTCTTCTTTACTTTGAATTTTAATTGAGCGTTCCCTTAAAAACTCAATGATTTTATTAACCCTGCTTTTTATTCCTTTATTAATATCAGCTGGAGTAAATCCTGCTTCAACAAGTTTTAATCCTTCTGAAATCATTGCCTGAGCTAAAACCACTGCAGTTGTGGTTCCATCACCAACAGCATCATTGGTTTTTTCAGAAACTTCTTTTATAATTTCAGCTCCTAGATTTTCTGTTCTATCTTTAAGCTCAATCTCTTTAGCAATAGTAACGCCATCGTTAGTAATGGTAGGCCCGCCAAATCCTTTGTCTAAAACAACATTTCTGCTTCCAGGGCCCAGTGTTACTTTAACTGCATCAGCTAGCTGGTCTAAACCAGACTTGAGTTTTTTACGAGCTTCCTCTTGATAAATAATTTTTTTAGCCATAATAATTTTTATTCTATAACTGCTAAAATCTCTTCTTGTTTAGCAATAAGATATTCTTTACCATCGACTTTAATCTCACTTGGACCATATTTTGTAAACAAAACTTTTTGTCCAACTTTTACGTTCATGGGAATTATTTTATCAGCTGAAGTCCTTTTACCTGGACCAACAGCAATAACTTTACCTTGCTCAGACTTTTCTCTATCAACTGTTTCTGGCAATAAAATACCAGATTTTGTCCTTTCCTCTTCTTTGATTGGTTCGATTAAAATATAATCTGACAATGGTTTTATATTCATAATTATTATAAATTTACATTAAACTTATATTGTTTATCTTTTAGCAACCTAGACCTTTGAGTGCTAATTGTTCTTTATCTTAGTTGAGGCCCCTATTCTTGTCAAGAACCCCCTTATACTTGAAATAAAGGTGATCACTTTTGAGGTATAAGTCTTGTCTTAACTTAATTCTTGATTTACTAAAATTAAGATGTATAATAAAAACATATGGAAAAACTCTTTTGGCGCATAGCTGCCGGCATTCTATCAATATTTCTAGCAGCTAGATTTATTGCTGGTGTAAGCTTAGAAGTCCTTCCTAATAGCAGTTTTTTGGGATTTGCACTTACTCAATATTGGCATGTTTTACTGGTCATAGGAGGAATATTGGGAATTGTTAATTTTTTCATTAAACCAATTCTTGATGCAATAACCCTTCCTTTAAAGTTCTTGACTTTAGGGCTTTTTTCAATATTATTAAATATGGTTATTATTTGGTTTTTAGACATTCTGTTTTTAGAGCTCACAATTATTGGTCTTAGCTCACTATTTTTGACAACAGTAATTGTCTGGGCTGTTAATTTTTTCCTAGGACTAAAAAGATGAATCAATATTTACTTATTGCTCAAAGCATAATAGCTGTACTTTTAACTATATCAATTCTTTTACAGCAAAGAGGCGGTTCTTTGGGTTCTACTTTTGGAGGAGGCGGAGAATTTCATGTCTCAAGAAGAGGTGCAGAAAAAAAGATTTTTTGGGCAACAGTAGTTTTCGGAGCAATTTTTGTGGTTTTAGCCATATTAAATCTTTTACTACAATAAACAATAATTAATCTCTAAAAAGGATAAAAAGATAAAAAATCAGTTATGAGTTATAAATGGCCCTCAAAAAACCAATGGCGCCAATTTTTTAAAACTTTAAGCGGTGGGGAAAGAAAGGTTTTTGTTTTTTTTAGTTCTTTATTTCTTTTTTCATTCATTTTTCTTTCAGTTAATTTTTATATTAATAATACAGAAGTTGTGCCAAGTCTCGGCGGTTCTTATAGTGAAGGAATAATGGGATTTCCAAGATTTATTAATCCTGTTTATGCATCACTCTCAGCTGCAGACAAAGATTTAACAGAACTCATTTTTTCTGGTTTAATGAAATACGATAAAAATGGTGAGTTGGCTCTAGATCTAGCAAATGACTACCAAATAATTGACGATGGAAGAATCTATGAGTTTTACCTAAAAGATAACTTGCTCTGGCAGGATGGACATAAGCTGACTGCTAATGATATAGTTTTCACAGTTGAAACTATTCAAAACCCAGATATAAAAAGCCCTTTGCGCTCTATTTGGTTGGGCGTAACAGTAGAAAAAATATCTGAATTAGGGGTTCGGTTCACTTTAAAAAATAGCTCATCAATATTTTTGGAAAACTCTACTTTAAAAATAATACCAGAACACGTCTGGGAAAATGTTTCTGCTAAAAACTTTTCCTTTAGTCCCAATAATCTTCAACCCATTGGTTCTGGACCATATAAACTACAAGGTTTATCACAAGACAAAGAAGGAAAAATAATTTCAGTTAATTTAATTAAAAATGTGCTTTACTATAATGAAGGCCCATATATATCAAAAATTTCCTTTAAATTCTTTGAACCTGAAGCTGAAGAAGAATTAATAGCTGCTTACCAAAAAGGCCAAATTCAAGGATTTTCCGTTAACTCTCCTGAGAATATTTCCTTCTGCAACAGTTTTTCTAATTCTTTAAATAAATGTAATGGCTCAAATCTTTATTCTCTGTATTTGCCAAGATATTTTGCAGTTTTCTTTAATCAAAAAAACTCAAAGGTTCTTTCTGATGAAAGTGTAAGAATGGCTTTAAATTACGGAACAGACAGAAAAGAAATTATTGAAACGCTTTTTTTAGGACAAGCCAAAGAGGTTTATTCCCCTATTCTCCCTGATATTTATGGGCTTCAAGAACCAACAAAGATTTACGAATTTGATATTGAAAAAGCAAAAAGCATTTTAGAAAAAGCTGGTTTTATAACCACAGAACAGGGCACAAGAGAAAAAATAGTTAAAAGAGAATTGTCTTTTGTGTTTAAAAGCACCTTAACTGTTGGTTCCCAAGGAGCTGAAGTAAAAGAACTTCAAAAGTGTCTTTCCAGATATCCGGAAATATATCCAGAAGGAAAAATAACAGGGTATTTTGGAAGCCAGACAAAAGCAGCTGTTATTAGGTTTCAAGAAAAATACAAAGAAGCTGTTTTAGTTCCTTTTGGGCTTGAGAAAGGCACGGGTGATGTTAAAAGCAAAACAAGAGAAAAATTAAATGAAGTTTGCTTTGAGAGACCAGAAGAAACGCTGTCTTTAGAGTTTTCTCTTTATACTGTTGACCAGCCGTTTATGATAAAAGTGACAAAAATTCTTAAATCCCAATGGAGAGAATTAGGGATTAAGCTCAGTGTTAAAACTTTTGATATCAATACCTTGGAAAATGAGGTTTTAAGAAAAAGAGAATTTGAATCGCTTTTATTTGGAGAAGTTTTATCTCTCATTCCAGATCCCTTTCCTTTTTGGCATTCTTCTCAGAAAGGAGAATTAGGTCTCAATCTGGCTAGTTACGAAAACAACAAAGCTGATAAGCTTTTGGAAGCAAACAGGCAATTATTAGATGAAACAGAAAGACGACAAAAATTAGAAGAGTTTCAAAACATATTAATAGAAGATTTACCTGTTGTATTTTTATATAACCCAAACTATCTTTATCTTGTCCCTGATGAAATAAAAGGGATAAATGAAAAAATAATTACTGATCCTTCAAAAAGATTGACTGATATATCAACTTGGTATATTAAGACAAAAAGGGCATGGAAAACTACAAACAACTAATTGAAAACAGAAAGCCAGATATTCGCCACCTTAACGACATGAAAGATGTGATTTATGATAAAGGGTGGCTAGAAAAATCTCCTAATGACAAGCTTTATTTCATGTACAGAAATGTAAAAGAGGAAAATGGGCTTGTAAACCATATTACTATTGTTCCAGCAAAAATGCTGGGAAAAGAATATATTAAAACAAAAGGGCATTACCATAACAAAGACAATTACGGAGAGATATATAGAGTATTAGAAGGTAAAGGATTATTTCTAGCACAAAAGAAAAAAAGTGAACCCGGAATAATTGAAGATGTATTTTTTGTTAAAGCAGAAAAAGGAGAGTATGTTGTAATTCCTTCTGGATATGGACATGTTATGATTAATGATTCATCAAATGACTTGATAACAATGGACTGGTCATCAGAAGAGTGTAAAGGGGTTTATGATCTTTTTATGGAAAGGCAAGGGGCCTGTTATTACTATACAAAATCAGGCTGGATAAAAAATGAAAATTACAAACAAATTCCTGAATTGCGTTCTGAAAAATCATTAGAATCAATGCCTAAAAATTTAGATTTTTTATATGGAAAATAAAAACCAAATTATTAAAAAAGTTGTAATTCCAGCTGCTGGCTGGGGAACAAGGTTTTTACCAGCAACAAAAGCAATGCCAAAGGAGATGCTGCCCATTGTTGATAAACCAATCATCCAGTATGTTGTTGAAGAAGTGGTTAATTCTGGCATAAAAGACATTATCATTATTACTGGCTGGCATAAAAGAGCGATTGAAGACCATTTTGACAGATCAGCTGAACTTGAAAAACATTTATCGGACCACAATAAACAAGAAGAGTTAAAAGTAATTAAAAACATTGCTCGGCTGGCTAACTTTATATATATTCGTCAAAACGGAGAACTCTACGGAAATGCAATACCAGTTTTAACTGCTGAGCCCGTCATTGGCAATCAGCCCTTTGCAGTTGTCTGGGGTGATGAATTTATTATGGCAAAACCTCCAAGATTAGCTCAGATGATTAAGGCCTATAAAAAATACAAAGGAGTTATGATTTCAGCTGTGAGAATTGAGTCAAAAGACCAGCTCTCCCGTTATGGAATAGCTGATGTAGAAAAAGTTGATGAAGGTATTTTTAGAATAAAAAAGATTGTTGAAAAGCCAACGCCCGAAGAAGCGCCTTCTAACCTGGCCACTCACGGAGCATATATTGTTCCTCCAGAGATTTTTGATGTAATCAGGAATTTAAAACCTGGCAAAGGTAAAGAATATTGGTTACCAGAAGCCATTAATGAGCTTAATAAACAAGGTGTGCCTATTTATGCCTGCGAAATAAAAAATGCAAAATACTATGACACTGGAAATAAGCTTGAATATTTAAAAACAGTGTTAGAATTTGCCCTTTCCCGTCCTGAATTTTCAAAAGAACTCAAAAAATATCTTAAAGAATTAAACCTTTAAAGTAGAATTTGATTTTTTTTAAAAAATAGGATAAATTTAAAAAACCTGTTTATATAACAATTCTCTAAACTCAAAGGCGGACACATCCTCTAAGGTTTTACAATAAGATTTAAAGGGACAAAATTTCATATTTTGCCGAGGTGATGAAATTTGGTTAGACATGCAACGTTCAGAACGTTGTGGAGGCAACTCCATGTGGGTTCGAGTCCCACCCTCGGCACTAATAACTATTAAAATAAACTCTAATTTTGAGTCTTAATATTAATTTTAAACAATTATGGAAAAAATAATGAGAAATAAAACAACAACAAGAACAAAAAACGACCTAAGAATCATTCCTTTGGGTGGTTTAGGTGAAGTAGGCCGAAACATGACTCTTTTAGAATACAAGAAAAGCATCCTTATTATTGATGTTGGTTTAAGATTCCCAGAAGAAGACATGCCTGGCATTGATTATATTATTCCCAATATTGAATATCTTAAAAAACGAAAAGAAGATGTTTTAGGAATTGTGTTTAGTCATGGTCATTATGACCACATTGGTGCCTTTCCTTATATTCTTAGTTATATTTTCAAAAAAAACCTGAAAGTATTTGCCAGTCCTCTAACCAGAGGAATAATTCTAAAAAGACAGGAAGAATTCAAAGGATATCCAAAACCTAAAATCACAGAGGTGAAAAATGGCTCTAAAATAAATCTAGGTCAATTCAAGATTGAATTTTTCAGACAGAATCACAATATTCCTGACAACTTAGGATTATTTATTGAAACGCCAGTTGGAAATATAGTGTATACTTCTGATTTTAAGTTTGACCCTCACCCAATCAATGACTTACCTACTGATTTTAAAAAATTAAAGAGCTTTGGAGAAAGAAAAGTTCTTTTAATGATGTCAGATTCAACGGGAGCTGAAGAAGAAGGTCATTCATTGTCAGAAAAAGAAATTTTAAAAAACCTAGAGGAGGTCTTTAGGGTTGCTAAGGGCAGAGTAATTGCTGCTACCTTTGCATCTTTGATCAACAGAATTCAGCAGATTATAAGTATTTCGGAAAAGAACAAAAGAAAGGTTTGTGTTGAGGGCTATTCAATGAAAACAAACATTGAGATTGCAAAACAGCTTGGCTATGTTAATGCAAAAAAAACAACATTTATTAATTCCAAGCAAATCAAAAACTATCCTGATTCTCAAGTAACAATTTTGTGTACAGGAGCACAAGGAGAAGCAAGAGCAGCGCTGATGAGAATTGCTAGTAAAGAACATCCTTTTATTAAAATTCAAAAGAATGATACTGTGATTTTTTCTTCTTCAGTAATTCCAGGCAATGAAAGAAGTGTACAAGTAGTTAAAGATGAAATTCTTCGTCAGGGAGCTAAGGTTTTTCATTATAAAATGATGGATATTCATGCTGGCGGTCATGGTAAAAAAGAAGAGTTAGAGAAAATGATTAGAATGATTAGACCTAAATTCTTTTTCCCTGTTCACGGACAATACTCAATGTTAATATCCCATGCTGAATTAGCAAAAGAAATAGGCATTCCAGAAAAAAACATTGTTTTGCTTGAAAATGGACAGATTGTAAGCGTAACTCCAAAAGAAATAGCCATTGAAAAAGAAAGGGCAGCTTCTAACTATGTGATGGTTGACGGATTAGGAGTTGGAGATGTTGGAGAAATAGTGTTAAGAGACAGACACATACTGGCAACAGATGGCATGTTTGTAATAATAACTATTGTAGATAGACAAACTGGAAAAGTAATAGGTTCTCCTGATATAATATCAAGAGGGTTTGTTTATTTAAGAGAATCAAAAAAGCTTTTAAAAGACACCCGAAAAAGAATAATTAGTATTATTAACAAAGCTACAGGTTCTGGTGGAGCAGTTAACTGGAGCTATGTTAAAGATGAACTTAGAAACAAAATAGGCCAGTTTCTCTTTAAAGCCACGAAGAGAAGACCAATGGTCTTGTCTGTAATTATTGAGGTTTAAAATTTATGAGAGTTTTTAGCGGAATACAACCAACTAGCAACCTTCATATTGGCAATTATCTAGGCGCAATTAGGCAATGGTTAGAACTTCAAGAAAAAGCTGAATGTATTTTTTCTATTGTTGACCTTCACGCTATTACTGTTCCCTATCAGCCTAAAAAACTTCAAGAAAATATTCTAGAGGCAGCTATATGCTATTTAGCAGCTGGAATTAACCCAGAAAAATCAATTCTTTTCGTTCAATCAGAGGTTAAAGAACATACTGAACTAGCCTGGCTTTTAAACACTATAACCCCAATTGGTGAACTTCAAAGAATGACCCAATATAAAGATAAATCCAAGCGATTTAAAAAATCAGTTAATGCCGGTCTTTTGAATTATCCTGTTCTTATGGCTGCTGATATTTTACTTTATCAAACCGATATTGTGCCTGTCGGTAAAGATCAAAAGCAACACGTAGAATTAACAAGAGAAATTGCCAAAAAATTTAATTCTAAATTTGGAAAAACTTTTAAAATCCCGAAAGCACATATTCCAACTCTTGGAGCAAAAATAATGGCCTTAAACAACCCAAAAAATAAAATGTCAAAATCTTTGGGACCAGATTGTTATATTTCTCTTTTTGATGAGCCTTCAATAATTAGAAAAAAAATCATGTCTGCAGTTACAGATACAGGAAGAAAAATTATTTACAACCCAAAGAAAAAACCAGGTATTTCTAATCTTTTGACAATTTATTCTTTGTTTTCAAATAAATCAATGAAACGACTGGAAAAAGATTTCCAGAATAAGGGTTATAGTGATTTTAAAAAATCTCTTGCTAATTTGCTTGTAAATTCTTTAAGCTTATTCAGAGAAAAAAGAAAAAAGCTCATAAAAAGAGAGGTTTATGTCAAAGAGATATTAAAGCAAGGAAGGAAAAAAGCCCAAAATATTGCTCAATTAAACGTCTCTGAGATAAAAAAGAAAATGGGTTTAATTTAAAAGTCTTTACTCCAGTCAAAATCTAAATAACTATATTGGTCTAATTTTTCTTTTATAGTTTTTTTTATTTTCTCTAAACCTTCTTTTGTTTTTGCTTCTACTCTAATAGTTATCGCTGGTTGAGTGTTTGAAGCTCTTATCAAAAACCAGCCGTCTTCAATATATCCTCTTATCCCATCTATATCTATAACCTTGCTGCACTTAGGCCTAAAATACTCTACTAACTCTTTTACAAGGGCAAATTTCTTTTCCTCTGGACAAGGAATTCTGTGTTCTTTTGTTGATGGATATTTTGGTATTTGTTCCATTAACTCAGATAGTTTTTTACCAGAATTTGAAATAATTTCTAATACTTTAGCTAAAGCATAAAAAGCATCATCAAAAACATACCAATTATCAACTACCCAGTAATGACAGCTCATTTCTCCACAGAGAATTGCTTTTTCCTCATATACTTTATGATCTAACAAGGCATGGCCTGTTTTCCAAAAAATAGGGATTCCTCCTAATCTTTTTGTTTCTTCAGCAACAATCTCTGAGTCTTTTAATTCAACAATAACCTTTCTGCCAGGATGTTTTGGCACTATACTTCTTACAAGAAGAGTTAAAATCATATCCCCTAACCAAATCTGGCCTTTTTCATCTACAAACCCCACTCTGTCTCCATCTCCATCAAAAATAACTCCAAGATCTGCTTTGTTATCTTTTACTGCTTTTATTAGATCTTTGTAGTGGGTTATTTTTGCTGGATCCATAGCTCCCCTAGGAAAACTTGTATCAATTCTGCAGTAAATTGGAACGACCTCACAGCCTAATTGTTTTAAAAACTCAGGCGCAAAAGCAGATGGAGCAGCGCTTCCGCAATCAACAACCACTTTTAAGCTTTTATTAAGCTTTACTCTTTGTTGTACAGCTTTAAAATATATAGGGAAAATATCAAGAGATTTTAATGCACCTTGTCCAGTTTTAAATTTCTCTGATATTAGAATATCTTTTACCTTTCGTATTTCTTCTCCAATAATGGCATTTAAGCCATGACAAAGCTTTAAGCCATTCCATTCTACAGGATTATGACTTGCAGTAATCATTACTCCCCCATCAATATTATAATGCTGACGCGCAAAATAGAGAAAAGAAGAAAGAATAAGGCCGATATCAACAACATCGCAACCTACAGCCCTTAATCCATCAATAACGGCTTTTTGGTAAGATTCTGAGCTAGCCCTGGAATCTCTTCCTATTAAAACATCTTTAACTCCTCTTTCAATAAGATAAGTGCCAAAAGCTTTGCCAATTGAATTCATAATATCAGGGTTTAAGTCTTTGCCCGCTATGCCCCTAATATCATATTCCCTGAATATTTCCTCTTTAATTTCCATATAATTTATATTGATTTTAATATGTTTTTATTATATCATTGCCCTATGAGCTTCTCAATCGGAATCATTGGCTTGCCAAATGTTGGTAAATCCACCATATTTAAAGCATTGACTAAGAAAGAGGTAAAAATAGCTCCACGGGCTTTTACCACCATTGATCCAAATATCGGAAAAGTTATCGTACCAGATAAAAGATTGCAAGATTTAAGCGCTATTATAAAGCCGGAGAAAACTACTCCCACAACGATTGAGTTTGTTGATATTGCTGGATTAGTTAAGGGTGCTCATAAAGGAGAAGGTTTGGGCAATCAGTTTTTGGCTCAAATAAAAAATTGTGATGCTGTTATCCAAATTGTAAGGGTTTTTGATAAGCCTGAAATTGAAAATGTTTTAGGAGAAATCAATCCTGAAAAAGAAATTGAAGTAGTTAATGTTGAATTACTGATGAAGGATTTGGAAACTTTACAAAATGCAGTTTCTAAAATGAAAAAGAAAGAAGAAGTAAGAAAAAGTGAAACTCTTGAGAAAGTAAAAGATCAGATAAGCCAAGGAAGTTTAGTTTCAGAGATTGATTTAACAGATAGAGAGAAAATGGAAATTAAAGAGTACCAGCTTTTGACAACAAAACTAATTATTTATATATTAAACACTAATGGCAAAACAGAATTTTCTAAGCCGCTGTTTAACCACTTATTAATTAACCTAAAAGACGAGGAAGAGTTTTTGGATCTGTCAGACGAAGAGCAAAAAGAGCTTGGATTTCAATCTCAGTTAGATAAAGTAATCTTGGCTTGCTATAATATTTTAGATTTGATAACCTTTTTTACTGTAGCTGGAGGAAAGGAAGTGAGGGCCTGGACAATAACAAAGAATGCAGAAATCAAAGAAGCTGGAAATAAAGTTCATTCAGATTTTAAAGATAAGTTTATCAGAGCTGAAGTTATTAGCTGTAATGAGCTATCTTTATCAACATCCTGGACAAAGGCAAAAGAAAAAGGATTGGTAAAAACAGTCGGCAAAGATTATAAAGTGAAGGATGGTGATGTTATTGAGTTTAAAATCTAATCATTAATAGTTATAGATTAAAAAATAAAATCATGCAATTATATCAACTTGATTATTTAGTTTCTCCCGAGGCTTCTGAAGAAAAAGTTAAAGACTTTGGAAATAAAATAAAATCTTTAATTGAAGAAAAGGGTGGTTCTATTATTAAAACAGAGATTTTAATCAGACAAGTACTGGCTTATGAAATCAAAAAGTTTAATGAAGCATTTTTAGCTAGTTTAAGCTTTAATTTGGAACCAGAAAAGATAGGAAGTATTGAAGAAGAATTAAAAACAGAAAAAAATATTTTAAGATATTTGCTTTTTAAGAAAAAAATAGTAAGGATTAAACCAAAAAGAAGAAAAACAATTAGCTTTATTAAGGATGTCAAAGCTTTAGAAATTAAACCAAAAAGAAAGGTCGAGCTAAAAGAAATTGAGAAAAAATTAGAGGAAATACTTGGAGAATAAAAACTTTGCTTTAAGCAAGGAGTTTAACTCCCTTTTCGCTCACATTAAATGAATTTAAATAAAGTATTTTTAATTGGAAGATTAACCCGAGACCCAGAGTTAAAAACATTGCCTTCTGGAAATCCAGTTGTTAATTTTGGACTTGCTACTGATATTTTTTTTACTGATAAATCAGGTCAAAAACAGCAGCAGGTAGAATTTCACAATATTGTTTTATTTGGCAGATTAGCTGAAATTGCTTCCCAGTATTTAACAAAAGGATCCCTGGCTTTCTTAGAAGGAAGAATTAAAACTAGAAGCTGGGAAGATACATCTGGTAATAAAAGGTATAGAACTGAAGTAATAGGTCAGCGTTTGCAATTAGGACCAAGAAATGCTTCGAAAACAATGCCAGCCCAGGAGCAGCAAAAAGAAAATCAGCCCGCAAAAGAAATTAAAGAAGAAGATATTCCAATTATTGAAGAAGGTGATGGAGAGATTGACGTATCTAAAATTCCTTTTTAATAAACATTAAGAATGTATAGTGCATAATTTATAACTATGGCTTGTTATTTTTGTCAAAGAAACATTAAAGAAATTGATTACAAGAATATTAAACTTTTGTCTAGGTTTGTTTCTGGTTTAGCAAAAATCAGAGCAAAAAAAAGAACAGGTGTTTGTTCTGCTCATCAAAGGAAATTAACTCAGGCTATAAAAAGAGCGAGAATTATGAGCCTGCTTCCATATACAATAAAATAAATACAGGAAAGTGTAAATTAAAAAATGGAGTTAAGATACTCCATTTTTAATTTCCTTACAGCTATTAAACCTGTTCTATTATGGCTTTTTTTATTTTTCTAACAATTTTAGGATTCTCTTTTAAAAACTTTTTACCAGCTTCTATTCCACAACCCAGTTTCACCTCCTCATATTGCAGCCAAGCTCCTGATTTTTTAATAAGCCCATACTTTACACCTGTATTTAAAATGTCTGCTAAATATGAAATTCCTTCATTGTAATAAATATCAAATTCAGCAATTTTAAACGGAGCTGCCACTTTATTTTTAACAATCTTTGCCTTTACCCTGTTTCCAATAATATCATCTCCATGTTTTATCTTAGCAATTCTTCTTAAATTAATTCTGACTGAAGCATAAAACTTTAAGGCTAAGCCCCCAGGAGTTGTTTCAGGATTGCCAAACATTACACCAATTTTCATTCTTGTTTGGTTTAAAAATACAACTATTGTTTTTGTTTTAGAGATTATTCCAGAAAGCTTTCTTAAAGCCTGGCTCATAAGTCGGGCTTGAAGTCCTATTTGAAATGCACCCATCTCTCCTGCAATTTCAGCCCGTGGAACTAAAGCTGCAACCGAATCAATAACAATTACATCTACTTCTCCGGATCTAACTAAAGCTTCTACAATTTGAAGCGCCTGCTCTCCGGAATCAGGCTGGGAAATTAACAAATCATTAGTATTAACTCCAATTCTTTTGGCATATTCGGGATCCATAGCATGTTCAGCATCAATAAAAGCTCCGACACCGCCTTGTTTTTGAGCGCTTGCTAAGATATGAAGAGCCAATGTGGTTTTGCCTGACATCTCCGGTCCGTAGATTTCAATCACCCTGCCTCTTGGTACGCCTCCTATACCTAAAGCCAAATCCAAAGAAATAGAACCCGTTTGAAGCGCAGCAACACTAGAAAATGTAATGTCTTTAAGCTTCATAATTGAACCTTCGCCAAATTTCTGCTCTATTTCAGCCAATGCTTCGTTTAAATTTTTTCTCTCGTTTTTTATTTTTTTATTTTTTGCCATATTTAATATAAATTATTATATTTTATCCGGTTAGGATTAATCTATTTAAACTTAAACTTGCTCCCAACCCTCATTCTCATTTTCATCTTCATCGCCATAATCTTGCTCTTCGCTAGCCAGATAAACATCTCTTGCCTTAGATCCTTTACTTGGACCTATTATTTTATTATTTTCTAACATATCTATTAACCGAGCTGCTCTTGCATAACCCACTCTTAATTTTCGCTGAAGTAAAGAGGCAGACGCTCTTTTGTTTTCAACAACAATAGCTTTTGCTTCTTCATATAACGAATCATTAAAAGTAGAGACTGATGAATCTTCAACCATATCTGAATCAATTCTATCTAAAGCTTTCGTCAAACTATCCCGGACCTCTTCTATTTCTAGTCCCGCCTCCTCGGCTATGTATTGGTTTCTTTTTGTTTTTATCCAGTTTGTTATTCTTTTAACTTCTTTTTCTGAAACATAAGCGCCTTGAACCCTTTTTGGTTTAATATTGTAAGCTGAAATAAATAGCATATCTCCTAACCCAAGAAGTTTTTCTGCTCCTGCTACATCTAAAACAGTGCGGGAATCAATCTGCGAAGCAACTTGAAAAGTTACACGGGAAGTAATGTTTGCCTTTATCAGTCCAGTAATAACTTCGACAGAGGGTCTTTGGGTGGCAACTATCAGATGTATTCCAACTGCTCTTGCCATCTGAGCTAATCTTACAATCGAGCTTTCTACTTCCCTTCCTTTTGACGACATTAAATCAGCCAATTCATCAATTATTACAACAATATAGGGAAAAGGTTCTGTTTCATTTTCAAAAGCCTTTTCATTATAGCTTAAAATGTTTTTTGATTTTAATTTAGCTAAAGATCTAAAACGTCTGTCCATCTCTTCAGTTAACCACTTTAAAGCGTTGGCTGCTCTTTGAGAATCAGTAATTACTGGACACAAAAGATGAGGCAGCTCATTATAAATTATAAATTCAACTCTTTTGGGATCAATTAAAACAAATTTTAAAATATCAGGCGAATTCTTGTAAAGAAGAGAAATAATTATATTGTTTAAAAAGATTGTTTTACCAGTTCCTGTTGAGCCAGCAACCAATAAGTGAGGCATTTTTGCCAGGTTATTATAAATAGTTTCACCAGAAACATCGCTTCCAAAACAAAGTAAAAGATTAGCAGGATTATCCTGGAATTTTGGATTAGAAAGCAATTCTTTTAATCTGACAAAAGCTCTTGCCTTATTAGGAACCTCAACGCCCACCAAGCTTTTGCCTGGTATTGGAGCCTCAATTCTTATTGGATGAGCAGCTAGCGCCAAGGCAAAGTCATTTGACAAAGAAGTAATTTTGGAAAGCTTTATCCCTTCGGCTGGTTTAAAAGAATACTGAGTCACGGTTGGTCCAATATTTACTTCTGACATTTCAATTGGGATATCAAAACTTTCAAGTGTCTTTTTAATAATTGCTGAGTTTAATTTAATGTTACCTGCAGACGGCTTGTCTTTTGTTGAATCTAATAAATCAATGGGCGGCAACTCATATCCATTTATTGGAGCATGTTTAACTTTCTTGGGTTTTAAATCCAAAGACTCTTCTTTTCCAGATTTTTTTGGCTCTTTTGGAGATTGAGCAGATTCAATATGCTTAACTTTAAAAGAGGGTGCGAAAATTTTCTTAATAAAAGATGGTTTTTCTTCCTCATCAATCCTTTCAGAAACTGTTTCTCGTTTTAACAAACGCCAGAAAATAATTACTCCTACAATGATAACTGCAACAAACAAAATCTGGGTTACCCAAAGACCAAAAAGTTTTAGAAGGGGCCAGGTTAAAACCGAACCCAATAATCCTCCTTGTTTCATGCCGGGATTTAATCTTTCTAATGTTCCAGAGACGCCTAAAACCATTAGCAGGATAGCTAAAAATGAAGGCCTTAGAATTTCCTTGTATTCAGCTAAAAAGAATGAAATTCCAATAAGAAAAAAGAGAAAGGGAAGAATAAAAACAGTTTTACCTATTAAAAAATCAAGGCCTGTAAAAAGGAATTTTCCTGCTATTCCTGCCTTTTGAAAATAACTTAAGACAAAAATAATTGCTAAAAGAAAAAACACAATGGCTAAAATATGCTTTTGTGTTTCTTCTGGTAAAGAAAAAGAAAGATTGACAGAATCAATTGAGAAAAGTCCTTTATTCTTATTATTTCTTTTTCTTTTTTTTCTTGCCATCTTCAAAACAAGGTAAGGATTTAAGATAATGCTTTATCTTAATCCAAATCAAAGCCCAAAATCAAGGTACCTGCTAAAAGCAAGGTTCTTAGGTATTATATACGTTTTAATTGCTTTTTAAAACCTGTTCCTGCCGGTATAAGCTTACCAATAATAACGTTTTCTTTTAATCCCTTAAGGCTGTCTTCCTTGCCCTCAACAGCTGATCTGATCAAAACACGAGAGGTTTCTTGAAATGAAGCAGCAGATAAAAATGAGTCTGTTGTTAAAGCTACTTTTGAGATTCCTAAAAGAATTGGAGTGGCTTTGGCCAATTGAATGCTTTTATCCTTTTTAGTTTTTCTTAACTCCTTTAATCTAATATTCTCTTCCATTAATATAGTTCTTTCGATAATTTCTCCAGTAGTAAGATTGCTGTCCCCTGGCTCTTTGACCTTAACGCGGGAGAGCATCTGACGAATAATAACCTCCAGATGTTTGTCATGGATTTGAGCGCCCTGGGAGAAATAAATCTTTTGAATTTCTTTGATTATGTATCGCCAGGTTTTTTCCTTGTTGGTTAACTTAAAGAATTCCTTGATATCCAAACTTCCCTCACAAAGCTGCTGGCCTCGTTGTACTGTTTGTCCCGACTTAACCAAAATTGTTACCTGAGGAGGAATCTTATATTCTAAAATATCATTCTTCTTTTTTTTGGATTTCTGGTCTTTAACTTCAATTTTTATCACTTTATCTTTGGTGATCTCCACAATCTTGCCATCAGCTAAAGATATCTCTGCTTTTCCTGAAGGAACACGAGCCTCAAAAAGCTCTTCTACCCTTGGAAGGCCAGAAGTAATATCTCTTGCACTAGCAACTCCTCCAGTATGAAAAGTTCTTAAAGTTAACTGGGTGCCAGGCTCTCCTACTGCTTGAGCTGCCACTACTCCAACTGCCTCACCAAGTTTTACTAACTTATTATCTCCCAGATCCAAACCATAACACTTTTGGCAAATACCTCTTACGCTTTTACAGCTCAAAGGAGAACGAATTGTTATTTTTTCTGTTTTTGATTTTGTAATTTTTTCTGTTTTTTCCCTGTCAATCATTTCTCCTTTTTTACAAATTCCCTTTATGCTTTCTAAAGTAATTCTTCCTGCTATTTTAAACATAAAGTCCTGACCAATCTGATCAGCATCTTTTCTAAACATTTCGATGCCAATGTCGTCTTTACAATCCGGCTCTGAAACAATTACTTCATGAGAAACATCAACTAATCTTCTTGTTAAATATCCTGCAGTTGAAGTACGCAGCGCTGTATCAGCTGTTCCCTTTCTTGCACCATGAGTAGAAATAAAATACTCTAAGACAGAAAACCCTTCCTTATAGGAGCTTTTTACAGGTAATTCAATTATTTCGCCGACTGGGTTAATAACTAAACCTTTCATTCCAGACATCTGAACAATCTGTGACCATGAACCCTTAGAACCAGCATCTATCATTTGAAAAACTGATTCTTTTCTAGGCAATGATGTTCTTACTTTCTTTTCTATGTCCAGCTTTGCCTTGCTCCAAATTCCTATTATTTTCCCAAATCTTTCTTCTGGGGTAAGTAAACCTTTTTTAAAGTAGTTTTCAACTTTCTGTTCTTCTTTTTCAGCTATTTCTAAAATCTCACCTTTTTCTTCTGGCACAATCAAGTCTTCCATTCCCCATGTTATGCCAGACAAGGTTGAGTATTCAAAACCCAGCTTTTTAATTTTATCTAAAGTTTCCTCAATAATTTCAGCTGGATACTTTTCAATCACTTCTCCAACAATCTTTTTTAAATCTTTAATTGTAATTAAGTTATTTTGAAAAGGAAATTTTGATGGTAAAGCCTCGTTAAAAATAATCCTGCCTACTGAGGTTTCTGTAAGATCATTTGATTTTTTAGATGTTTTTAATTTAATTTTTGCTTTTAAATCTATATTGTTGAACTCATAAGCTAAAATAGCTTCATCTTCACTTGTAAAAATCTTTCCTTCTCCTTTTAATCCTTCCCAAACACCAGTTAACCAATAACAACCTAGGATAATATCCTGGTCTAAGCTTACAACAGGAAGCCCTGTTGCTGGTTTTAAAAAGTTTGAAGTGCTTAACATCCTTTCTCTTGCTTCTTTTCGGGCCATTTCAGATAAAGGAACATGAACTGCCATCTGGTCTCCATCAAAGTCAGCATTAAAGGCCTTACAAACCATTGGATGAATTCTAATTGCCTCCCCTTCAATTAGTGTTGGATAAAATGCCTGAATTCCTAATCTGTGAAGAGTTGGTGCTCGGTTTAAAAGAATTGGTTTATCTTTTACTTCTTCTTCCAAACAAGACCAAACTTCATCAGTTTCTTCATCAATCAAGCGAGTGGCTCCTCTAACATTGTAAGCAAGTTCTTTTTGCAGTAATTTTTTAATAACAAAAGGCTTAAAAAGCTCTAAAGCCATTTTCTTTGGCAAGCCAACTTGATGAATCTTCAAATCAGGTCCTACAACTATTACTGACCTGCCTGAATAATCAACTCTTTTTCCCAGCAGGTTCTGTCTGAACCTTCCTTGTTTTCCTTTTAAAATATCGGCTAAGGATTTTAATAGTCTTCTTCCACCAGTTGTTGCTTTTGTTGTTGTTCCACGCCGCATTCCATTATCAATCAAGGAATCAACTGCTTCTTGCAGCATTCTTTTTTCATTTCTAACAATTACTTCTGGAGCGCCAATTTCCAGCAAGTATTTTAATCTATTATTTCTATTGATTACACGCCTGTACAAATCATTCAAATCAGAAGAAGCATATCTTCCTCCGTCAAGCTGCACCATTGGGCGAAGGTCTGGAGGTAAAACTGGCAGAACCGTTAAAAACATCCATTCAGGCCGAATCTTCATTTTTTTCATTGCCTGAAAGGTTTTTAATTTTCTTAAAAACTTTTTTTTCTTTTGGGCGCTTACTTGTTCAAGCCCTTCTTTTAATTTTCTAACTTCTTTTGCCAGATCGATTCTTTGGCAAATCTTCTGAAGTGTTTCAGCTCCTGTTCCCGCATCAAAGACCTCTCCATATTTAAATGAAAAATCACGGTATTCTGCTTCAGATAAAATCCTTGACAGATTAATTGACGAAACCTCTTCTTTAGCCTTATTTCTGGCAGTTTTTAACTCCTGAAGCTTGGAGTTTGTTGTCTTTTTTGAAATCTTTTTTGTTTTTTTCTTGGCTGTTGCTTTTGATTTTAATTTTTTATTTTTTGAAGAATCAAGGTCCTCGTGAAGTGAGGTTTTTATTTTTTTAACTTTCATCTTATATTCTTTCTCAATGTTTCCTAAAACCGCTTTTTTTGCACTTTCATTTACATCGGTAACGATATATGAAGCAAAATAAACCACTTTTTCCAAATCCTGCATTGGAAGACTAAGAATCATTCCTATTCTTGAAGGAATGCCTTTTAAAAACCATATATGGGAAACAGGGGATGCTAATTTAATATGGCCCATTCTTTCCCTTCTTACAGAGGATTTTGTTACTTCTACTCCACACCTGTCACAAACTATTCCTTTATAACGAATTCTTTTGTATTTTCCGCAATAACACCGGTAATCTTTTTCCGGACCAAAAATCTTCTGACAGAACAATCCGTCTTTTTCAGCTCTTTGGGTTCGATAGTTTATTGTCTCGGGCTTAGTAACTTCACCATGGCTCCATGACAAAATCTCTTCTTCAGATGCTATTTTTATTCTAATTGCTTCTAAATTTTCAACTTTCATGATTTATTGCTTTTCTTTTTTAGATTTTTCTTTTATTTCAACATTTAAACCTATTGCCCGCAGTTCATTAACCAATAAATTAAATGAAGCTGGGAGATTAGGTTCTTTTATTTTCTCTCCTTTTAATATGGATTCATAAGTAGCTGCTCTTCCTGCAACGTCATCTGACTTTATAGTTAGCATTTCCTGCAAAGAATAAGCTGCACCATACCCTTCCAAAGCCCAAACTTCCATTTCTCCAAAACGCTGACCTCCAAACTGAGCCTTTCCCCCTAAAGGTTGTTGAGTAATTAAAGAATAAGGGCCAATAGATCTCATATGAATCTTGTCTTCAACCATATGAATTAATTTCATCATATAAAGATAACCAACAGTAATTCTTTTAGGAAATGCTCGTCCAGTTCTCCCGTCAAATAAAACAACTTTTCCATTTTCAGGAAGTCCTGCCTCTCTAAGCTCTTTTTTAATATCTTCTTCGTTAGCTCCAGAAAGCGCTGGAGTAACAGCGTGATAATCAAGATTCTTTGCTGCCCAGCCAAGATGAGTTTCCAGCACCTGACCCAAGTTCATACGCGAAATAACTGTTAAAGGATTTATAATCATGTCAATAGGTGTCCCGTCCTCCATAAACGGCATTTCTTCTACTGGCAAAACCTTAGAAATAACTCCTTTGTTTCCGTGGCGACCAGCTAATTTGTCACCAGCCTGGACTCTCCTTATTTGAGCTATCTCAACCTCAATCCTTTTAATAACTCCTGGGGCAAGCTTATGCCCAAGCTCTCTTGAAAAGATTTTTACTCCTATTACTCTGCCCCTTTTCCCGTGCTCCATCCTTAAGGAGCTGTCTTTAACCTCTTTTGCTTTTTCTCCAAAAATTGCTCGAAGTAATCTTTCTTCTGAAGTCAATTCTGCTTCTCCTTTGGGAGAGATTTTTCCAACTAAAATATCACTTGGCCCTACTTCGGCGCCAATTCTGACAATTCCTTCTTCATCTAAATCTTTTAATTTTTCCTCTGAAACGTTGGGAATATCGCCAGTTGTAACTTCTGGCCCCAACTTGGTTTCCCTGACGTCAGAGATAAAACTGTCAATATAAATAGAAGTATAAACATCATCTTTTACCAATCTTTCTGAAATAAGTATTGCATCTTCAAAATTTCCTCCACGCCAAGGCAAAAAAGCAATTAAAACATTCTGGCCCAAAGATAAATGTCCTTTTGAAATACTTCCACCATCAGTTAAAATTTGGTCTTTTTTAACTTTCTCTCCTTTTTTAACAATTGGTTTTTGATGAAAACATGTGTACTGATTTGTTCTAACAAAGGTTTTTAATTGATAATTCTTACTCCCTATTTTAATATGCTGGGCATCAACTTCCTTAACTATACCATCTGTTTCACTAAGAATAACTTGTCCAGAGTCCTTAGCCACTCTTTCCTCTACTCCAGTCATAACCAATGGAGGGTTTGGAGAAATCAAAGGAACTGATTGTCTTTGCATATTTGAACCCATTAAAGACCGATTGGCATCATCGTTCTGCAAAAATGGAATTAAGGAAGTGGCAATAGAAATTGATTGCTGAGGAGAAACGTCAATAAAATCAACATTATTTTTATCAATCATATCTGGAGATCCTTTTACTCTTGCTTCAACTTCTTGAGGTATAATGTTTCCTTTTTCGTCTACGGCTATGGCTCCTGAAGCAATATTGTATTTTTCTTCTTCATACGCAGAAAGATACTGGGCGTTTGAGGTTACTTTTCCCTTTTTTACTTTAAGATATGGTGTTTCCAAAAAACCATAGGAATTAATTCTGGCATAAGAGGCAAGATGACCAACCAAACCAATGTTTGGTCCTTCAGGAGTTTGAATAGGACAAATTCTTCCATAATGCGATGGCTGAACATCTCTTACTTCAAATCCAGCTCTTTCTCTTGTTAATCCTCCTGGTCCTGTTGCTGTTAATCTTCTCTTATGTTCCAGTTCAGCTAAAGGATTCTCATTATCCATAAACTGACACATCTGACTGGAAGTAAAGAATTCTTTTACAATAGCCATAACTGGCCTGGGATTAATAAGCTGAACCGGAGCTAATGTAGCAGTATCTAAGGTAGACATTCTATCTTTTACAGTTCTTTCCATTCTCATCAGTCCCAATCTCAATCTATTAATAAGCAATTCTGCAAAGGGCCTAACTCTCCTGTTTCCTAAATGGTCAATTTGATCAGGATTTGCTTCTGGATCATTGTTTAAACGAATAATCTCTCTTAAAACTATTAAAACATCTTCTGGTTTTAAAACTCTATCTTCAATCTCTATTTTTTCGTCTAAGCTTTTTTTCTTTGTTTTTGTAACTGATTTCTGTTTTAATTCAGACAATCTTTGCCACATACGCCATCTTCCAACCTTTGACAAGTCGTATCTTTCAAAATTGAAAAACATGTTCTCTATTAATTCTTTAGCGGTATCAGGAGTACCCAAATCACCAGGCCTTAGTCTTTGATAAACTTCAACCAAAGCCTCTGTCTGATTATGAGAAGCATCTTTTTTAAAAGTTTCTTCTATATAATCCTTTTCTCCTTTGTTAACATCCTGAAACTTTTCTTTGATATCTTTATCATCAGTGAAGCCAAAAGCTCTAAGCAGCGTTGTTGCAGCTACTTTTCTACGCCTGTCAATCTTTACCCCTATTGAGCCTGATAATTCTGTTTCAAATTCCAGCCAGGCGCCCCTATTAGGAATAATTTTTGCTCCAAAATAGTTTTTACCGCCTATCCTTCTGGCAGTGAAAAAAGCTCCGGGTGAACGGATTAATTGAGAAATAGCCACTCTTTCTACTCCATTTACAACAAAAGTTCCTCTTTCTGTTGGAAGAGGTATATCACATAAGTAAATCTCCTGTTCTTTAGTTTCTTTGGTCTTTAAATTAACCAGCTTTGTCCTTACCCTTAAAGAAGCTTCATAAGAATCATTGTTCTTTTTTGCTTCAATATATGACTTGTATTTTGGTTCATCTAACTTATAATCCAAAAACCAGAGCTCCAGCTCTTTTTTTGTATGATCCTTGATGGGAGAAATTTCCTCAAACAAGGATTTTAGGTCTTTTTCCCAGAAAAACTTCCAGCTTTCCTTTGTTAGACCTAATAAGTAAGGTAAAGGTAAAAATGTTTTTGATTTGGCAAAGTTTTTTGTTTTCAGGCCTGCCATATTAAATATAAAATGCTCCAAACAGCCAAAAAAAGCCCTGTTTCGTTATAGGATAAACGTTTTTATTTAAATTTTCCAGCCGAAGGGAAGCAAATTGAAATTATATATAAAAGATTAATAAAAATATACAAAATATAGTCCAAGGACTGTAGGTGTAATTCTAGCCAATCTCTAAAAAAATGTCAACCCTTGCATCACAAAAGACATGACTTATACAATCTTTAAACTATTCTCCCTTTAATTCTTTTAACTTATTAACAATGTCTTGATTGGCAGGATTTAATTCCAAAACTCTTTCAAAAATAGAAATTGCTTTTTCTTTGTCTCCTCTAGTTGAGTAAGCTATTCCAAGAGAATAAAGGCTATTGGAGTGATTTGGTACTAAGCTAATTACTCCTTCAAATTGAATAATTGCTTTGTCTGATTCGCCGTTGTTAAAATAGAGCCTGCCCAATTGAAACTGTACGTCAACATTAAATGGATAAGCTCTAGCTAGCTCTTCCATTCGTTTAATAGCTGTATCTAAACTTCCATCCTTTTCATATAGTAAAATTTCCTGAATCAAAGCATCTACATAATCTGGTTTTAACTCTTTAGCCCTAGCAAAGCTTTGTTTTGCTTTTTCAGTATCATCCAAAGCTAAATACAATTTACCAGTCTCTGTATGAAGAATTGGATTTTTTTCTTCTAATTCAATTGCCCTTTCAAAAGAATCAATCGCCCAGTCCGTAGCACCATCAACAAATCTCTGTATATCTCTGTAAATCATTCCTAAAGATTCCCAAACAACAACAGTATTAGGAGAAAGCTCGCTTGCTGTTTTCCCATAATCAATAGCTTTTACCATAAAGTTTTGGATTTTTATAGCATCTTGCTGCTCTGCAGGTTGATTTAATGACCCTAAAAAGGAAGCCAAATAAACCCTGGCTAAAATTGTCTGGTAAGTGGCTGATTTAGGATTTAAGCTAACAGCTTTTTCTATTAATTCTATCCTATCTTCTGGGTTAGAGATTCTTTGAGCTCTAACATAATTAGCATCAGCCAAATAAAACCTTACAGCAGAATAATAGCCAATTGAAACAGCTAATAAGATTAGAACTAAAATTGTAGAAAAAACCAAACTTAATTCAGGAAAATCTTTAAAAGACATAATCTTAAAAGACTTAGTTGTTTGCTGCCAGGATACAATACTCAATGCTAAAATAAACCAAAACGTAAAAGATAAAATAGTGTTTTGGTAATAAACGAACTGGGCTACTACTAAAGTAGTAAATGCCATTATGAGAGGAAAGAGTTCTTTTTTCTCACGCAAAACCCAGAAAACCAAAAAGAACATCACAATTATTAACAGATAAGAACCAAGTCCTAAAATTCCTGATGTAGCAAGAAGTTCTGAAATATAGCTCCCTGCCCTGTCAAACCTAATCTGCCATAAAGGACTGTCATTGAATTCAATGGGTTTGAATTTTGAAAAGACATAGTGCCAAGTTCCAATACCTGAACCAAAGAAAGTGCTTTTGAGATTGTCTGTAATTGACGTAAAAGCGGTTTTCCAGTTAATCACTGTATCTAAAACCTGTTCTTGTGGCAATGAGATTCCTGTCCACTGATCGAAATTGTTTACAAACAAGAATGTGATTGAAATTAAAATCAAAATCATTGGCAGCAAAAGCCGGTTAATATCTTCTCTAAAAGTTCGTGTTATAAGGGCAAAAACTAAGAATAAAGCTAAACTGATAAGTAAAACAAGCCAAGAAGCATTGAAATCAATAATTACCATTAACACTATCATTGCAATCAATAATGCAAATAATGATTTCTTGCTTTTATCTTTCCGTCCTGTTAGTAATTTACCTGTTAAAAGAACTACTATAACTGAAAGAAATATTGATAACCCCTCTAAAGACCCTGACGCTGGATTAAACGTTTTCTGTGCCATGAAAAAAGGCAGTGGAAGTGAAGCAGAGATTTTCTGCCAAAGTCCAAAGATTGAAAAATAAGTTATTAAGACAACAAAGAAAACTGACCATAAAAACAGATTAACAAGGGTATTGGGATTAATTAACGAATAAGAAACGACGCTCGTTTGTTCCTGGTTTCCTGTTTCCTGCTCTTTACTTCCCACATTATTAATGATCAAAAAATAAAACAATCCAAGACAAATCAAGGCAATTAATCCATTAGAAAAACGACCGTAAAAACCAAAAGCAGAAGCATTCTTGTCTACAGAGAAAAAGGCTGAGATTATTGATATCAATAAAAATACAAAAATCACAATATTTAAGATTGTTTTGCGAAAACGAATTTCTTTATCAATAAAAATCATCTTAGCCAGCCAGGCAACAAAGCCAATTGAAACTAAAAAGAAAATTAAATATTGTTTTGAGAATTCATAAATCTCAAAAGAAAACGGCAGCAAAAACAAAGGCACTAAAAATACCAATGAATATATGCTGAACTTTATAATGTTTTCTAAAATTTTACCCATATTATTTTTTTATTAATTATTATTTATTTTAAGGTTTTAAGTCAATTCCTACTTTTTTAGCAATTTGATGAATCCATTTTTCCATCCTGTCAACCTTACGAGACAAAGCAACCATTTCTTAAAAATACGCATCTGCCTTTTTGGCGTAAGCATCAATTGAAGTTTGTAGACCAGAAAAACTTTTACGCATTTCCTCTCTAAAACTTTCGAAATCTTCTTTGGTGGCAAAGACTTCACGATTAGCTACAATAATTTTTTGAATATCGTCATTAGTAAGCATGGATATTAATCTTATATATTTATTTTAATTATTTTAAAAAAATAAATCAACCTTTTTTATTATATCATATTTGTCTTAAAAAGAAGAGGCGGAAGTTGTGGTTACTTCTGTAGTAGTAGTTGGAGCGTCATAAGTTATTCCAGCAAGTACTACAGTTGTGGTTGCTGATTGGCACTCTTCAGCTGAAGTTTGTAAGTTGCCATTAGCAAGATAGATACAGTATGGGGTGCCTGTTTCTCTGTCATAAATTGTGATTCCTGTCTTTTGTATGTCAGTATTTTGAATTCTTAATTCTTCTGTTTCAACTATTTTTGTTTTTATTAAAAACTATGTTTTTAGTTACTATAAAATAAATCCATTTCATTTCAAACTTTCTTGGCTTCCTTATTTTTTTATAAGCTCTATCTAAAATTTCCATTCTTTCTGAATAATCCAAACTCGGAAACATTCCTCCAGTCATTAATGGAATTTTAAGAAACTCATAAAGATCTCTTGGAGTTCTCTTTAATTTAAGTATTTTACGATGATTAATTTTAAAGGAATTATTCTTTAAAGTTTTATTGATTGTTTCAGAATTTAAAGGCCATATTTTTTTCTTTTTTAGCTTCATCCCATATTCTTCAACTGCAATTTTTTGCATAATCATTTTTACCATAATTGGAAAATGTAAATCTCTCCTTAGTTTTCTAGGAAATTTATGGTATTGTTCTGGGAAATTAAATATAAACATCCCGCCATCTTTCAAGACCTTTCTCATGCTTTTTAAAGTTTTATCCATGTCCATTATGAAAAAGGCTGAATTGCATAAAACTAAATCAACTTTCTCTTTTATCGCCCTATCAATCTCTTCTGCTGACGAGTGAACAAAAAAGACATTTTTCCGTTTAATTTTCTTTTTTGCGATATTAAGCATTTCTTTAGAAGAGTCAACTCCTAGCACCTTCCCAAAACTTCCTGTTTTCTTTAATATTTCCCTAGTTGTGACTCCTGTACCGCAAGCTAAATCAACTACAGTTATGCCTTTCTTAATTCCTGCAATTCTTACAAGAAATTTACTTGTTTTCCTATATACAGCATATTTCCTGGAATAATAATCGTATTTTTCTGCTGTCGGTTTTCCTCATTTATTTTTAGCCATATTTGAAATTTGACTTATTTTCTATTATTTTACAAAAAAAACCAAGCTAAACACTTAAGCCAAAATTAAGTATGAATTAATAAAAAATCAATAGAATACCAATCACTAGGGTCCCCAATTGGATGTTTTTAATTATTTTAGGTAAAAAGACTTTTAAGTCAAAAATTCCTTTCGGGCCATTTTAGTTACTGGAACCTTTTTAACAGTGTTTTTTAGTGAAAAGATAATAGATTTTTATTCAAACCTGATCTTGTTGAAATAATATATTAATTAATATTGCTTTTTGAAACAGAAGCGGTATATTAGAATAAGAAGATATCTTTAATGCATTAGTATCAATTAGTCAGGGAACTTAATTCTTTATTAAAACAATGTCAAAGACAAGCATTAATAAGTCAAAAAACAAAATAGTTATTTCTGTAGACCCTAATCTTTATCCTCTAAAGTCTATCTACGGAGCAGCTTATGTTTTTTTAGATAGAGCCTACATCTTTTTAGATGGTGAAGTTAAAAAAGAAATCTATGTTCATCTAAAAGGAAAAAAGAGGCTTACAGACAAAGAGATAAAGAATTTGGCAGATGAATTTCTCAATGAGTTGTTAAATTACAGCTTGCGATATCAGATTTCCAAAGATAATCGTAAGATTAGAGAATATATATTGGGAGCTGCTTTAATAGGCGCATCAGGAGATAACATCGACGAATCAACGGAATCATGTGAAAAGGATTGGAAAAAGGATCCTTTGGGAATTGCAATTCCCTGGGAAGAAAAGTATTCAGAAAGAGATGATGTAAAAAAGAAAGAGCATCTTTCTAAAAAAAGGGTTGAGAAAAAGAAAGGTAAGAAATAGAATGTTATGACCATTCTTTTTAATAAGCAATTTTATCGTCTACAAGCTATAAAAAAAGCCATTGAAGCTTATAAAGAATTGGCTGTTTTTAATATTAAAGAAAAAGATAATAACATTAAGATTAATATAGATAAGATAGACAAGGACGTTAAAGATATTATTAAAGACGAATTTTGCAACTATGTATTAGCAGAAACCAAAAGGTTTACCTAGTGGCTTTTACGTCTTCTTATAATTATGTTGTCAGATTCAAATAAAATTAAATTAAACAGGGAAAAAGTGGCTTTTTGCCGTTTTAAGAAATTAGATAATAAATATTTATTAACTAATGATTCAGGATTTTACTATTTCTTAAGAACTGATAAATTTAAAGATTTTATGGAGGGAAAATTAGAAAAAGAAAGTGATATTTATCAAGAATTAAAAGAGAAAGGGTTTATCAAGGATGATTTTGACATAGATAAAATGGTTAAGACATGCCGTTCCTGTAATGCCTCTTTAATTAATGGTCCTTCCCTTCACATCATAGTTGCCACCTTAAGATGTAATTTTAAGTGTATTTATTGTCAGGCAAGCCGCCGTTCAACAGAAGAAAAGCAATATGATATGGACGTAAAAACAGCGAAAAAGGTTGTTGATATAATATTTAAGAGTCCAAGCAAAGTTATTACCATAGAGTTTCAAGGCGGCGAACCATTGGTTAATTGGCCGGTTGTTGAATTTATTGTTAAATATGCAAGAGAAAAAAACAGAACAGAAAAAAAGAAACTTTTCATTTCTTTGGTTTCTAATTTTAGTTTAATGACAGAAAAAAAATATAAATTTTTAACTGAAAAAGAAGTAGGTCTTTGCACTTCCTTGGATGGGCCTGAAGAGCTTCAAAATAAAAATCGCCCCTGGCCGAATAGAAATAGCTACCGTGTTACTACTTCATGGATAGACAAGATAAAAAAAGATGTGAGTAATAAAGAGAAAAAAGGGAAGCAGTGTTATTATTTATCTGCTCTTACTACAATATCCAAATTTTCTCTTAAATATCCAAAAGAGATTGTGGATGAATATCTTAAACAAGGATTCAATGGCATACATTTGCGTCCGTTAAGCTTTTTAGGTTTTTCTGGCGGGCCAGCCAAGGAAAAGATTGGATATACGCCTAAAGAATTTATGCAATTTTGGCGGAAAGCAATGGACTACATTATAGAGATTAATATTAGAGGGAAGTTATTCTATGAACGTGGAGCAAGAATAATGCTTCAAAAGATTTTGACAGATAAAGACCCTGGCTTTCTTGATTTGCGTTCGCCTTGCGGAGCGGCAATTGGTCAGTTGCTCTATAATCATGATGGTAAGGTTTATACCTGTGATGAAGGGAGAATGGTAAAAGATGATACTTTTATACTCGGAGATGTAAATAAAGATAGTTATAAAAAGATAATCTCTAACCCAAAAGTCAAGACAATGATTACAGCCTCAATATTAGACAATCTATCATGCGATTACTGCGCTTATAAGCCTTATTGTGGCGTATGCCCGGTTCTGGCTTACGCTCTTTATGGGAATCTTTTTCCCCAGATAATAAATACTGATCGTTGTAAAGTGTATAAAAAAATGTTCGACTATATTTTTAGAAAATTGCAAAATAAAAGAATAAGGAAGACCTTTAATCAATGGGTAACATTGCCAAGCGTAAAAACTTGAGAAATGAATGATGAAGCCAGAGATAACTTGGATTGAAGGAAGGCTATTTCATTAAAACCTGTGATATAATAAAATATCAAGATGATATAAAAACATGTCAATAAAGAAGATACCATCTATAAAAAAGAATATTGAAGCATTTCTCACAAGTGAGGAAGGAAAGATAAGCAAGAAAAGTGTTTTAAAATTGGGTATGGGGGTAACGATGTTAGGAACAATGTTAGCTCAAACTACTTCTGCGGCTCATGTTAGCTATTTTAAAAATGAATCAGGTCAAGGCGGTTTCCAACAATCAACTCCAAGCGAACTTGTGTCTTCTCAAACCAATCATACGAGTTATTTCTCAAATGAATCAGGAGGAAGTCATATTGCTCTTGGTTCCCATAGAGCCCTTGCGCACTGCTCCCACGCCTCCCACGGTTCCCACGGTTCCCACAGCTCCCACGGTTCCCACGGTTCCCACAGCTCCCACGGCTCCCACACCTCCCACGGCTCCCACGGTTCCCACACCTCCCACGGTTCTCACAGCTCCCACGCCTCCCACACCTCCCACGGCTCTCACAGCTCCCACAGTTCCCACGGCTCTCACAGCTCCCACGGTTCCCACGGCTCCCACAGCTCCCACGGCTCCCACACCTCCCACGGTTCCCACACCTCCCACGGTTCCCACGGTTCCCACAGCTCCCACGGTTCCCACAGCTCCCACGGCTCTCACAGCTCCCACGGCTCTCACAGCTCCCACGGTTCCCACAGTTCCCACAGTTCCCACGGCTCTCACAGCTCCCACGGCTCCCACAGCTCCCACGGCTCTCACAGCTCCCACGGCTCTCACAGCTCCCACGGTTCCCACGTTTCCCACACTAGTTGCTGCCCATTTGTCTTAATTTGGAATGGTAAAAAATTTGTTATTGACAACAATATCCTACCTGAGTCTGAAAATATATTGAGAAAAGATACTGTTATTGAAGAATTGTACAAATTAGAAATAACACCTCAGCCAATAAACAAGAAGTACCTTTTAAGAGTAATGGAGTTTGAAAGAGAACACTCCTATTTCTACGATTTTGAACTCATTAAAATTATTCATCCAAAAGAATCAAGCATTGGCATTATCAATAATAAAATAGTTGTTTTCAAAAACCTTATCCTATCCTCTTCAATTAAAGATAAAAGAGACAAAGATTGGACAAAAAAATTATCTGCTTTAAACGATAAAGCATTCTTTAAAGGAGAGAAAGGCGATGTATTAAATATCAGATTTAATAATATTAAAAGCTTAAGAAACTGTCACCTGATTTCTAGAACCAGTCTTAGAGGAAATTATCCTAATATTAAAGAAGTAGAACAGAAACTGGAAAGGGTTGTTTCTGAGGACAGACTGATTGATTCCTTGAAAAAGGTGGCAGTAGCTTCTATAACAGCGGCAAATATTGTTAAAGAAGCGAAGGACGCTGAAGGGGTTTTTGCGAAAATACAGCCAAGCATACATATATCTGTTATATATACTGGTAAAAATAAAGAAAAACCAGTTAAGATTATCCATCCTAGAGAAAAACTCTCTTTAGGATTGATAGATATTTCCCAATATCTTAAAAGAGGACAGAAATCTTTATTTCTGAGAGCAAAGTGGACCAGATCTCATAATCTAAGTTTTGTTGGTTTGACAGATGTTAATGATATCTCAAATATTTCTAATATTAGAGAGAAGGTTGTTGAACTATCTAATTTGAAACATTCTGAAAACAAAGATATCAAAAGAGAGTCTTTAAAAGATGGAAGGGTAGAATTGATTCCAGGTCAATACATTGAATTGGAGTTTTCTGCAATAAAAGAGACTCTTGGATTTAATCAGAGAACTTCGTTTGTTCTGAAATCTAAAGGATATTACACTCCTCTTTAGCAAGCTTAGTATGTTCTGAATAAGAAATGTTTACTTTTGTAAGTTCGGAAAATATCAGTTAATATTGGCTATTGGGAGTATAATCATTTTTATTATATGATGAATATTAATCTTACCTATTCTTGCAATAGAAATTGCAGTTATTGTTTTGCTAAGGGATTTTTAGAAAAATGGCCTCAGGAGATTTCTTTAGAAGGCTTGGAAAGTGTTTTTAGATGGGCTACTAAACAAAAGATAAAAAAGGTAAGTTTTAGCGGGGGAGAACTTACTCTATTTAGTAAAATTAATTCTGCCTTAGAATTAGCTGAGGAGTATGGCTTGAAGATAGTGCCTTCTATTAATGGAACTACCAATATTGAAAGAATCAATATTGACTCTCCTGCTATAGATTTTTTTTTGGTTAGTCTTAATCCACCTTCAGAATATTCTTTCCAAGAATTAAAAACTCTTTATTCTAATTTAAAAACCATAAGAAGAGTTAAAAGGGTGGTTTTGAGATTTAATATAACCTCTCTCGATGTTTCTTATAGCTATTTAATTGATACCTGTGAAAGATTAAATATTCGCCGGATAGACTTTGCTCTAATTTTTCCCTCAATTTTTGGTCAAAATAAATACATCAAAAAAAGGGAACTAAAGGATTTCTCTCCATATATATTACAGTTGGCAAGAGATTTATTAAAGCACAATATTCTGGGAGTTTTTAGTGAGCCGTTTCCTTTATGTTTTTTTTCTGAAAAAGAGAAGGAATTTTTAGTTAAGAACAACAATCTTCACGGTGTTTGTAGTACAGGGAAAGGTTGTGTTATAACTCCTAATTTGACAATATTGCCTTGTTCTGCCTTAGCTATTGAAGGGCCTTCTTTGGAGACTTTTAAAAACAAAAAGGAAATATTTGATTATTACAAGAAAGTCATTGATAGATTAAAATGGGAAATAGATTTATTTCCTCAATGTAAAGATTGTATTTTTAAAAAGAATAAACAATGTCAAGGTGGTTGTTTAATTTATAAATTTCTTCAAATTGGAGATTCTATTAAATTAACAGACAGAGACTTTAAACTTCCAAGTAAAGATTAACTTTAGCTTGTCGAACTATTTCGCATATAAATCTGGATAACCCCAGTCATTATAAAGAAGCTAAATTGCCAGGCTTTATTATAATCGATGATATAATTTATACTAATGATGCCTTTTATATCTGTAATGAATCTGTTCCCTCATAAAGTAATTATTTTTTCTATATGGAGATCCTAAAAAAAAATTTCCTCTTTTTTATAGTCTTTATAACTGGAGCAGCAATTCTTATTATTGAAGTTACTGCTATCAGAATGCTTGCTCCTTATTTTGGTAATACTTTATTTACTATTTCGAGTATAATCGGCATTGTTTTAGGAGGATTAAGTTTGGGTTATTATCTCGGGGGTATTTTTGCTGATAAATATCCCAAATTTTCAGTTTTTTTCTTCCTCATTTTTATTGCTGGTATTTTCTCTTTTTTAATCCAGGTCTTTTCAAAAATTGCATTGCCGACTTTAGGAACAATTCTTGATATGAAAATAGGCCCTCCCATTGTTAGTCTGATTTTATTTTTCATTCCTAATTTAATCTTGGGAATGATATCTCCTTTCGCCATTAAATTAAAGACTCTTGAATTGAAAGAAATCGGCAAGGTGTCAGGCAAGGTGTTTTTTTGGTCAACTCTCGGGAGTATTATCGGTAGTTTTCTTGCTGGTTTTTTACTTATCCCTCATTTTGGGATAAGTAAAATTATTATTTCAACCGCATTAACGCTTATTATCATTGGGATTTCAGGAGGTTGGTTTTTCAAGGATGAGAAATATAAAAGTCATTTTAAGAAGTTTGAGTTATTTTCCATCATGATAATTGTTTTACTTTTTAGCTTTATCACTCTTTTCTTGCCAAAAGATGAATTTGTTATTTTGCAAAAAGACGGTCTTTACAGTCAGATAATCGTTGAGGATATTAAAATCAGAAATGAAAAAGCTAGACTTCTACGTCTTGATCGTACTTTTCAAGGAGCTGTATTTCTTGAATCAAATGAATTACCTTTTGAATATACAAAATACTATGTCATTTATAAGATTCTGAATCCTCAAATTGAAAAAGCTTTATTTTTAGGAGGGGGCACTTATTCTATCCCAAGAAAACTACTTTTAGATCAAAATAATATTAAAAGAATTGATGTAGTGGAAATCGCACCAGAACTTTACCAAATAGCTAAGAAATATTTTAGGCTCCAAGAAGACTCAAGATTATTCAATCATATTACTGATGGACGGAGATTTCTTCAAGAGACAGATCAAAAGTATAACATGATTTTCGTTGATGTTTATTATATTTATTTCGTTCCTACCCATTTTACGACTCAAGAGTTTTTTTCTTTAGCTAAAAGCAAACTTTCGGAAGATGGCTTCTTTTTAATGAATATTGGTGGAACATTAGATAGAGAAGCTGATTCCTTTATACTTTCGGAGATGAAAACCTTTAAGTCGATTTTTGAAAATAGTCATTTTTTTGCAGTAGATTCACCAGATGAAAAAGGTTCACAAAATTTCATTTTTCTTGGCTTAAATAACTCTCGGAGGATTGATTTTAGAAGTCAAGAAATTTTACAGCACGAGAAAAGAGTAATTCGCAATTTGCCCAAAAAACTTCTTGAGGCTAAAAATCTCAACTTTGATGCTGCTTTTATACTTACTGATGATTTTGCTCCGGTTGAATACTTAACAGCGAAATTTTTTTGAGCTTCCAAGAAAATTTACTTTTTGACAACGTTTATTTCCTCAATGCAGAGATTGCGCTTATAAAAAGAATAAACAATGTCAAGATGGCTGTTTAATTTATAAATTTTTTCAAATTAAGGATTCCGGAAAATTAACAGATAAAAGTTTGAAACCATAAAGTATACATTAATTTTAGTTTGGCAAGTTGTATTACTTTCTGTTATTCTTATTATAGAAGCCTATATTTTTAAAGGTCAAAAAGGAAAATGAACATTAAACCAGAAGATAGATTATGAATAAAATACTAATGATTTTAATAAGTGTCGTTGTGATAGGAGTAATTATTACATTCTTTTCTCAATATTTTAGACAAACTATTCCTTCAACTGAAGAGTTTCCTCCTGTTACAAAAACTGAATTAGAAAAGATTTTTGATATATTTGTACAACAAGGAGAAAAATATATGGAAGATACAATAGAAAAGTACGGCCCTTTTTTAAACGAAAAGTCTTTAATTAATTTAGTTCATATTGTAAAAGAAGGTTCTGGTTATGAAATTTCTTGCCAGTTTGGTCCCGCCTATAAAACTGTTAATTTACATAGATTCTTCCCTGAAGGATTAGTTACCTTAGGTCAAATCAAAAACTGCGATATCGAAACTGCAAAAGCGATAGACCGAGCTATGATTTCAGACGATGTTCAGTGTTTAGTTTATCTAGATTCTGATATGTCGGGATTCAAAAAGAATGATTATTATTTAATTACTTTACTTTTAGAGCAGAGAGAAATAACCCAGAAGTTAGTCGATACTTATGATAAAGAAGGAGAATGTACCAGGCCCTTCTTAGAGAATTTTATAGGAGAATTAACGTCTAGTGTTTTCGTAGCGATAATTGATTTAAACGAAAAATATATTTATTATTGATAATTTATTTATAGAAAATATTATCTTTCGCCATAGCTAAAATTTAAGATTAAATAATTAAAGGAGGCTTGCTGCCTCCTTTAAAAATGCTAAGATAAAACATAAAATAAATAAGATATTTTATCTTTAAAATAACATGAGATGTGTTGATTTGAAAATAGGCTTTCAATGTAATAATCATTGTAGATTCTGTGTTCAGGGGAACAAAAGAGAGATATGTCCTAATAAATCTGATGAGGAAATAAGGGCAATCCTAAAAAAAGTAGTAAAAAACCATCAGAAGGTTGTTTTTACAGGAGGAGAGCCTACTGTTAGAAAAGAACTTATAGGATGGGTAAAATATGCCAAAGAATTAGGTTATAAAATAATTCAAATCCAAACTAATGGAAGAATGTTTTCCTATAAGAGTTTTTGTGAGAAAATAATTAAAGCTGGAGCTAATGAGTTTTCACCGGCTATTCATGGTTCTAATGCCAAAATTCATGATTATTTAACACAGGTTCCAGGGAGTTTTAAGCAAGTCTTTAGAGGAATTAGAAATTTAAGGTTATTAGGACAATATATTTTAACAAATACTGTAATTACCAAACCGAATTATAAAGATTTGCCGAATTTAGCTAAATTATTGGTAGGATTAAAGGTTAATCAGTTTCAATTTGCTTTTATGCATATTAATCAGATTATTACTCACAACTCAGAATTAATTAAAGAAATTGTACCAAAACACTCAGAGGTAGAACCTTATATAAAAAAGGGGTTACAGGTTGGGATTAAGGCCGGAATTAAAGTAATGACAGAAGCTATTCCTTATTGTTTTATGAAAGGATATGAGCAGTATATAGTCGAAGAAGTGATTCCTGATGCTACTGTTTTTGATGGTGATTTTGAATTAGATGATTACGGTCATTATCGTAAAACCCAAGGAAAAACTAAAGGGCCTGATTGTTCTTCCTGTAAATATGATAAGATTTGTGAGGGACCTTGGAAAGAATATCCAAAAATTTTTGGCTGGGATGAATTTAAACCAATTTGTAACCGTTAATTAATATTTCCAATAATAATTCAATAAAATGTCCGATAAAGTTTTAAAAAAATCAAAAAAAGTATGGCTGATAATGACTGGTTTTTCTTGCAATAATAATTGTGTTATGTGTTCAACTAAACCCAAGTCTAAAAATTATTCCGACAGGTCAACTGAAGAAATAAAGAAAGATTTAATAGCCGGGAAAAAGAAAAACTATAAAAAAGTGGAATTTACTGGTGGCGAACCGACAATCAGACCTGATATTTTAAATTTAATAAAGAGAGCTAAAGACTTAGGATATAAAGAAATTGCTTTTAGTACTAATGCCCGGATGTTAAGTTATGATAATTTTTGTCAAAAAGCTATTGAAAATGGACTTAACAGAGTAACTCTTACTCTTAATGCGCACAATAATAGGTTAGGGCATGCTATTTCTCGAACACCGACTGCTTTTAAACAAACCATCCAGGGAGTTAAAAATCTATTAAAGTATCCTGAAGTAAATATTTCTGCAAATACTGTACCTATTCAAGTAAATTATAGATATCTTCGCCAAATAGGAGGGTTTATTCATAATTTAGGTATTAACGTTTGGAACATCTTAGATTTAATTCCCGATGGCCATGCTGAAGATTTTTACAATATGCTTTCAATAAAAATGACTGATTTATCTTCCAGTTTTAATAGTTTGAGGAATATTATAAAAAAATTTCATCTGGTAACTTTTTTTGATTTTCCTTTGTGTGTTTTTCCTTCTGAGTTGAGAAAAGATTCCCATACTAATTTTATTACAGCTCAAGGAAGAATGGAGATACAAAAACAAATAGGATATCAACCAAAGAGATTTGAAAAATCTGCTGATGATTTTTATGAAGATATTCACAAAAAAAGAATTAGAATTTGCCAAAATTGTAAATTTTCTAAGGTTTGTGGCGGTATTTGGATAAATCACCTTGATTTATACGGAGAGCAAGAAATAAAATATTTAGCTACCAAGCATAATTGTTTAAAATAAACAACCTTGAAATTATATAATTATTATGAATATTAGTCCTTATATATATATTGGTTATCACTGCAACAATAATTGTATTTTTTGTAGTGAAGCTGATGAATATTTAGAACATTTGAAAACGAAAAGTTTTGAAGAGATTAAAAAAGAGATTGTTAGAGCAGGTACAAAATATGATTTCATCAGCTTTATGGGTCGTGAGCCGACCTTGAGAAATGATATCTTTGATATCTTACGATTTGCAACCAATCTTAACTTCAAACAGGTAGGCATCACCAGCAATGGTAGGATGTTTTCCTACCCGATTTTTGCAAAGAATATTCTTAATACTGGTATTAAACAGGTAGGAATTTCTTTAAGCGGAGCTACGCCTAAAACCCATGATAAACAGACTCAGGTTTCTGGAAGTTTTAAACAAACAGTCAAGGGAATTTATAATATTGCCAGGTTTAAAAAACCCGGGGTGAGTCTCTTGGTAAATCTTGCATTAAACAGATTGAATTATTTTGAATTAAAAGACATGATAGATCTGCTGACAGACATAGGGGTTCGAGAAATGAATATCTTATTTATTGCACCATTAAGTAGACGCTCTCGCAGTAAAAGAATTGTGATGAAAATGAGCAAATTGGGTAAATATGTATTTAATACAATAAAGCCATATTTAAGTAATTCCCATTTGAAATTTCTTATGGTAGAGTTTCTTCCCTGTAGTTTAACAAAAGAGAGTCGAAGATTTTTTTTCCCTTGCTTAGAAAAAAATTCTGATAAGGTTAGAATTCCCCTTTGTCAGGAATGTGTTTATGAAGATAAATGTGATGGAGTTTTGCAAAGCTACATTGATTTATATGGAACAGAAGAATTTAAATTTTGAACTTCAATTATGACTATTCCAGAACAACTTAAAAAAGGAGTAGAGATTGCTTCTAAAACCAATTTAATACTATCTGAATTTTTAGCCGTAATAGCAGGGAAAAAACCTGTTTTAGCTGTAACGTTTCCTAGTAAATCAGAAAGAGAATTAATTGAGTCTAATTTTCCAGATTTAGTTGTATTTTGTAGTAAAAAAACTTGGGGGATAGATAAACAGCAAGAAGTATGTGCTATTTCCAAAGATAAATCTTTAGCTAAACAAACTGCAGAATATCTTAATTTTGACATCGAAAAACAGGGACAACTCCTAGGCTATCCCAAATGTTGCGTTGAAAAACATCAATATTTTTCCAGTCATAGTCTTGGTTTAAATTCTTCACTGGTGACCTATCAATCTTATCGAAATACTAAAAAGTGTAATTTTTTGACAAATAACTTATTTAATTTTTGTAGTAGACTTGGAGCGAAAAAAGAAAACTTTGAATTTTTAAACAAATATCATTCTTTCAATAACAAAAAACTTCCTATTCCTCCTTGGAATTTTCAATTCATTTCTCATATCCCATGCAAATATGATTGTAAAGAAAGTATAAAAATAGGAAAAGAAATAGATTCTTTATTAAAAGAATATGCCCCAGATATGGAAAAGACAATAAAACACACTCTCTCAAGACCAATTTTATTCTTTGACCTTTTTAGATTGGTTGTTTTTGATGATTGTCTTAAAGAAGGTATTTTGTATTACAATAAGATAATTCCCCCATATTTTTTCTTAGAAAATCCATTAATGGAAAAAATAAAAATGGGCAATAAAATTACTGTTACAGATAGTAAAGTCGAGATATTTAAAGATAATTTAAATCTTTTCACTTATCAAAAGAAGAATGAAGCTGATGGTTTTATTCTTGATTTTGGTGAAGATTTTTGAAATATAAATTCTAAAGAATTTGATTATAATAAGAAATTATTAAAATGAAAGATTTTATTAAATATTTAATCTTTCAATTAAAGTAGACTATGGGAAAAATTAATGCAACCTTTCAATGTAATAACAATTGTAAATATTGTCCGATTGACAAAAATGTTCCTTTGGCAGAACCGAGTTTTAATTATATAAAAAGCTTTATAGAGGATATAAAAGGTAGTGGAGATAAGAAAATTATATTAACAGGAGGAGAATCCTTGTTAAGAAAAGACATCTTTGAAATTATAAAAGCTATTAAAGAGCAGGGTTTAAAGATTGAATTAAAAACAAATGGAAGAACAGCATTTTATAGAAGGTATGCTAAGAAATTAGTTAGTAGCGGAGTAGATAAATTAGTTTTGAATTTCCCTTGCTATAAGCCAGAAATTTTTGAAAACATTACTCGGGTAAAAAATTCCTATTTTCAAACCATATCCGGAATAGAAAATCTTATCTCCCTGGGAGCGAATTTAGAAATTAATATAATAGTTTTTAAAGATAATTATAAAGAATTAAAAGATATCTTTATTGTCCTTGAAAGAATGGGGATAAAAAATATTAGACTTAGTTCTCCTGAGTTAAAAGGAAATGCCTTAAAATATTCTAAGGAAATTACCTCTAGTCTTTCTGAAATTTCTCAGTATTTCAAAGAAGCGCTAGAATTTTCTAAAAATCTGAAATTCCACCATATTTTTATTGATAATTATTTTTTACCTTTACTGAGGGAGAATAAAGGATTTATTACTACATACGATGATGATGTCAAGATGTATAATTTACAGACTAAATCAGAAGAGGGCTTAAAAGAAAAAGAGGTGCATGTTTACATTCAGGTGAATAGTGCTTGTAATCAAAAATGTGTATTCTGCAATAGACCTCCTACAGATAATTATAACAAGGGCGAGATTATTTCAATAAAAAAGATTAAAAACAAAATCAACGAACTGTCTAAGGATAGATATATCAAGAGAATCATATTCACGGGAGGGGAACCAACTCTTCATCCCAAGCTTTCAGAAATAATTCATTATACCAAAAGATACGGGTTTATCACCGAGATTCAAACAAATGGTACTCTCCTGAACAATGATAAGCTACATGATTTAAAGAAAGCAGGACTTAATATAATAAATTTTGCATTTCACAGTCATAAAAAGAATATAAGTAATAAATTAAGGGGTGTTGATTTTGGACATGAAAAAATAATCAGTAATTTAAAATTGGTAAACAAGCTCGGATTTGAAATACACATGATACACGTAATAAACTCAATGAATTATCAGGATTTACCTGAATTTATAGATTATGTTAACAATATGCATTTGCGCAATCTATATTTAAACCTGAGCATCGTTGTTCCTGAGGGATGGGCATGGAAGAATAAATGGATAATACCAAGAATGATGGATATAAAACCATATTTAATTGAGGCTATGAAAAGATGTAAAAGAGATAATATTAACTTTGACATATCTGAAATAGTGCCTTTATGTATAGTTAATGGGTTTGAGGATCATGCCATATCAACAAATTTCAAATTTTCTAACGTGAAGATATCAGATGATTATTATTCTGGGAAGAGAACGTTAGATTTTACAAATCCCAGCTCTAAATATGCAGCTAAAGCGCCCCAATGTAAAGATTGCTCGGTGAATGAAATATGCGCCGGATTTTATCCAAGACTGAAAAAACTATACGGTACGAATGATTTTATTCCCAGGGATGACGAGCCACCCTTACTGAATAAATTACATGGGGGTAATAAAATAATTGGACTAGTTAAGGATAAGACTTTGGAAACGGTTTCTCATAAAGAGGGAAGAAATCCCAATACTCTTTATATAAATTTAGATGAAAAATGTAACGAGAATTGTGTATTTTGCGTTGTTAAAGGAAGTAATAAGGGTAAATTTGGTTCTATGGACATAAAGGAAGCTGGGAAAATTATAAAAGAGTTTATTGAATACGGTGGTGAAACATTAGTATTCACAGGCGGAGAACCAACCCTGCGAGAGGATTTACCAAATATAATTAAATATGCAGAGCAAATTCAGGGCTTAAAATCAATGTCCATTATTACAAATGGAGTGAGGCTTTCTGAAAAAGATTATTTAAATAGATTAATAAACTCAGATAAAGACAATAAGCTTTCATTCTGTTTTTCTTTACATTCCCACAAAAGAGAGGTTTCAGAGTTATTAACCAACACAAAAGGTACTTTCAAAAAAACAATAGCAGGAATAGAAAACGTTATTAAAAAGAAAAGAAACGTATCAATATATCAGGTTGTTACTTCTAAAAATTATAGAGATATCTTAGAATTTTCTAAATTCTTGAATAAGAATTATCCTGAAATTAAAGATATAACCTTTGCCTATCCTTTTCCCCAGGGCAATGCCTTATTAAATAAATGGATTTACGTTAAGTTGAGTCTTCTTAAACCGTATTTTTTAAAAGCTTTAAAGTTTTTAGAGAATAAAGATTATACAATCAATATAGCTGCCTGTGGACAATTTCCTTTATGTATTGTTTCTGGTTTTGAAGAAAAGATAATACATCCTTTGTTAATCAGTGAAAAAAACATATCTGGTGTGATTGGAAAAAGAGCCTTCCATGATTTTGAAATGGCATCAGAACAATGGGTAGACCAATACAAGGGTAAAACAAAAGAATGTAAAAAATGTATTTTGAATAAATATTGTCAGGGATTCTGGAAAGAATACATAGATTTGTTTGGCTTTGATGGTATACAGCAGGTCAATAAGAATAATTTTCAGGGAAATAAGATAAAGTTATCTTTAAAGAACAAGCGTAAAATTCAAGAAATAACCAATGGATTAATAAAAAACAAAATGAATCTCGTTATTATCACAGACCTGATTGACAGTCGCTTAAAGGAATTAATAAAGATTATAAAGGATAAAGAAATATTTGCCGTTATCCTTTATAAAAACGATGTATTATATCCATAAGATAAACTTCAGGGAGTTGACCACAGAAACTTTTCCCAAGAAAGTCTTTTTAAAAAATAGAGACTTCTTCTACGGGATTAGAAATTTTTTAACTTAGATATTAAAATAGATTTATGAAACTTTCAATAATAGTCCCAGTTTATAATGAGGAGTCCACTATTTATAAATTGATTAAACAGATAGAAGGTGTAAGAATAAAAAAAGAAATAATAGTGGTTGACGATGGGTCTTTCGACCATACTCCAAGAATACTTAAATCCTTAAAAAAGAAACACGATTTTGTTCTTTTAACCCATACTGAAAACCAAGGCAAGGGAGCTGCAATTCAGACTGCCTTAAAACACGTTAGTGGAGAATTGGTGATTATTCAGGATGCTGATTTGGAAACCAATCCTGATAATTATCCGAAGTTAATAAAACCAATTGTCAATGGGAAAGCAAAAGTAGTCTATGGCGTCCGAATCCGTTCTTTTAAGAATCTTGATTTTATTTTTAAAATTTATTTTTTAGGAGGGGAATTTTTAACCTACTTGGCCAATTTTCTTTTCAGGTCTCATCTTGCCGACGTTACTACCCCTTGTAAACTGTTTAGAACTAAGATATTGAGGAATTTGAATCTTCAAAGCAAAAGGTTTGACATTGATTTGGAGATTACGGCAAAGGTTTTGAAACGAAATTATTCTTTAATAGAAATTCCTATTTCTTATTTTCCACGGACCTTTCAAGAAGGAAAGAAAATTAGGATAAAAGACGGACTAATAGGAGCATTAACCTTAATAAAATATAAGTTTAGAGATTAACAAACATTAAATCCATTAAAAATCTACTTCGGTGTCCTAATATAAAAACTTAATATGCTTTTAAATTTTATACCTTTCTTAGGGTCAAATGAGATCTACTCTGCTTTTCCCAGTATAATAGCTGTAATTTTTCTATTGGCTCTATTCTTTTTTTGGATTAATCGAAGGATATTTATTAGGCTTTTTAAGAAAATTAATAAAGTAACTTTATTAATTTTAATCATAATAGCTATAGTTTTTATTTTGGTTTGTGCTATTTGGGGATTGAATTTTAAGTTCTTTAACCTTAGTGATCGTGAATGGCAAGAGTTTGTGGTAGCCAAAAATCTATTATTGGGAGAGCGAGATGCTCTTTCCCGATTTCCAGAGAAAAAAGTTCCTTCTTTAATTTTAGCTCTCGCTTTTAGAATATTTGGGCTTAATCCTTTAGTTGCTTCTTTATTAAATTTATTTCTGGCTACATCTTCTATTTTTTTAGTTTTTATATTAGCTCAAATAGTTTTTGATAATGAAAAAATTAGTCTTGCTTCCAGTTTTATTTATGCCTTTACTCCTATTATTTTAGTATTTACTTCTCTAAGAATGGGAGACCCAACAACCGTAGGGTTTTTCTTGCTTCTTTTTGTTATTGTAGCAATTTTGTCTTTTAGATATCACAGGTTCAGTCTCCATATTTTAACTCTGGCCTTGTTTGCCCTAACTACTCATACCAAACCAGAATATTTTATCTTGATATTTTCTTATATTTTTTGCTTTGTAGTTTTTAAAGAATATATCCATTTTTCTCCAAAGGAAATAATAATATTAATAATTTTATTTTTTCTGTTTTCTCTTCCATTTTTTATTAGCAATATCCATTTTAGAGAAGCATACGCTTCAGGATGGTGTGGCTCTCCTTCTCAGACGCTACACGATGGAAAAGTACATTCTTATAGTCATTTCATAACTGAACCTTTAGATAAAATAATAAGATTCTTAGCTAATGGGCGACTTTCTATTAACTATTTAATTTATGATATACCTAACTTTATAAAATTTTGGTTTTCAAAAGGATTTTCTTTTGTTTTTCTATTCATTATTTTTGGATTTCTGCTTGCTTTTAGAAAATACAAAAAGGAGAGTCTTTTTATCCTTTCATCATTTTTATCTATTTCCACAGTTTATTTAGCTGATTGTATTTATTATGAGGCAAGATTGGCTGTGTCCACCTATGGACCAATAGTTATCTTTTTTGGTTTTGCTGTGAATTTCTTCTCAGGGAAAATCAGCATGATGACAAAAAGAAAATTACCGAGAACATTCATTATTTGGATGATTGTTCTAATATTATTGTTCTGTTGGTATTTCGATTTTCATCATTTCGACCTGCTCTCTTATAAAAGTTATAATGATGTCAATATAGTTGATAGTTATAATGATTTCAAAGACATCATGGAACATTTCAATTTTTCTCCAGACGACTCTTATTTTATTGTAGTTCAGCGTAGCGAAATGAAGATATTAGAATTTTTAGGATACAAAACCAACAGCTTAACCGATCTGATTAGAACTGATTATTTTCAGGACCGTGAGAAATTTTTTGAGTCATTTAGCTTACCTCTTGATCAAACACGAACTAATTACTTCATCTATGATTGGCATTGTGGAACACTGAAAGATATAGAAAATGTCTGTAATTTTGTAAAAGATAATTATACGGAAAAAGAAATTGGACAAAGAAATGGTTATAGAATATTCTTAATGAAAAATTAAAAATTCTAAATATAGCAATCAGACTATAGAAATTTATTTAAAGATTTACAAAAAGATAATTTAACATACATTGAAGATGGAAAACAAAAAAATAAAAAAGACGGTTATCATCACAGGTTATCATTGCAACAACCGTTGCCGTTTTTGTATGGAAGCCGACAAAAGAAATCTTCCTGCTGGAACAACCTTAGAAATACAACAGGAGATGCTCGGTGCCCGTAAAAGGGGTTCGAATTATTTAGAAATGATAGGCGGAGAAATGACTATCAGACATGATATTGTAAAACTGATAAAATTTGCTAAGAATTTGGGTTTTTCAACAATTATGATTGCTACCAATGGAAGAATGTATTCTTATCCTGAGCTAACAGAATCTATGATCAAAGCTGGTTTAAACGCTCTTGTTTTTTCTATTCATGGTCATACCGCTAAACTGCATGACTGGCTGACTCGTGTTGCGGGGAGTTTTGATCAACTAAAACATGGAGTAGAGAATGTCCAAAAAATTTCTAAAAAATTAAGGCTAAATGTTCATATCGGCTCCAACACTACTATTGTTAAACAAAATTATAGATTTCTTCCTCAAATTGGTGAATATATACGAAGTTTAAATATTGGTAATAGTGAATTTATCTTTGTTGACTGTAATGAAGGAGCTGCTTATAATAATTTTGACGAATTTGTGCCTCGGATTTCCAAAGCAGCTAAGCATATCCATAAATGTTTAGAAATAGGAAAACGGGACCATCTTAAACACTGGCATGTTCGTTATGTTCCTCTTTGTTATTTCCAAGATTATTTAGGTCAAATTAGTGAATTACAGGAAGTGGCGACTTTTCATACCGAGCATATTGCTCCTGATTTTTACAACCCTAATGTTGAGGAAAGTCGGCAGGCAATAGGAAGAATGAAAACAAAAAAGTGTAAGAGTTGTCAGTTATATGATAGATGCGAAGGAATTTGGAAGATATATCTTAAATACTATGGAGACAAAGAACTAAAGCCGGTTAAAGATTTAACCGCTCAACAATCTAAAATTTTATCTTCTTATTAAATTAATTAATAATATTATAAAATATCGTAGGTCGATTATTAAAAATTGAATTAAAAAAACTACAAAATGAAACAAAAAAAAGAATATATCATAACCTATAGGAGCCAAGAACACTGTGAAGTACTGGGATGGGTGAATGCATTTTCCATAGAAGAAGCCAAAAAAAAAGCTAAGAAAGAATTATTGAAAGAAGCGAAGTATTATGAAGTGATTGATGCTCGAATTGCAGAATGGAAAAATAGTAATGATATCCATTTCGACATTTCTTAAAATATGCCTGATTTTTGTATTTGGAACAGATGTAATAATAGATGTATAATGTGCACCAATTCTATTGGTTTTCAAAGTAGAAAAGCTTCAAAAGATTATTCTTTTGAAAAGATAATTGAGAGAGTTCAAACAAGTATTGATTTGTGGAATAAGAACCAAGAAAACCTTAATTTTACTGGAGGTGAACCCACCACCCATCCTCGTTTTTTAGAATTGTGTTATTGGTTTAAAAAGAACTTCCCAAAGAATAAATTGGTTCTGGCAAGCAACGGCAGGATGTTTAGTTATCCTTGGTTTACAAAAAGTTTTCTCAAGATAAACAATCTGGCCATTGAAATAGCTATCTTAGGTCCCAATAAAGAGATTCACGATGCTATTACAGGAACTAAAGGTAGTTTTGAACAAACATTAAAAGGTATTCATAATATCTTAAAATACAGAAAGAGATTTCAAGATTTAGAATTAAGATTAATTCTCATTAAGCAGAATTATGAATTAACAGAAAAGATTCTTGATTTAATTGCCAATGATTTTTCTTCAGCAGACAGAGTGATTATAATTTTTCCGGAACCAGAAGGCAAATGCGGGAAAAATTATAAAAGGGTAGGCATTACTTATAAACAGGTAAGAGAAAAAATCACTTCTGTAGTAGAAAGATTTAATGATAAATTTAAAGAGTTACGCCTTTATCATTTTCCTTTGTGTACTCTTAAACCTGAATTATGGAAGCATACTTGGATAACCCAAAGAAGGGATGAAGTAACTTATTTACCAAGTTGTAATAATTGTTTATATAAAAAGTTTTGTTGCGGCATTCATAAAGATTATTTAAAGGTTGTTGGAAATAAAGAATTTAAACCCGTTAAAACAGACTTAAGGCTTAATATCAAAGACGATCCCTATCATCCAATTATAAATGTTTTGTAATTATGTTCCCATCATTTTTATTTGATTTACCGCTTTTAATCCCTCTTTTCGTTATTGGAGGAATCTGCAGCTATACTGATATTAAATACGGAAAAATCTTTAATAAGTGGATTATTATAGGACTTTTTTGGGGTATTTCTTTTAATATTTTTCTTTTATTCTATAATTTCTTTTTCCTTTTTCAGCCATCAAACATCAAATATCTAATAGAGGTGAGCACAAATACCTTAATTTCTTTTTTAGTAGGATATCTCCTATGGAATTTTAAACTGTGGTCTGCTGGAGACGCTAAATTTTTTACTCTTTGCGCTCTCTTATTACCATTAAAATTTTATTCAAAAAGTTATTTAATCTTTTTTCCTTCTTTCAATCTCTTGGTTAATCTTTTTGTTCCTTTACTTTTGATTTTAACATTTACTGCTTTTTTAATAGGAATAAAAGAACTATTTAATTATAAAAAAAGATTGAAGAATATTAAAAAGATAAGTATTAAAAAAGTGTTTTCTATCTTTAAGGCTTTGGGTAAAAAATTATCTCAGCTGTTTTTTAACTTTATTTTTATGTTTATTCTTCTTCAACAAACAGCTTCTTTTAGGAAGTTTATTCCAGGAGAAGAACTCTTATTTAACCCCATCACCATTTTCTTTCTCTTACTTGTTTTTTCAAGTTATTTTTCTAAGATTCAGGCAAAGAAAAAGTGGATTGGTTATTTTATCAATGGAACTATACTCTTGTACTGTTCTTATTTAATTCTTTCTGGCAAAATTGAGATATTGAAGCTCATTTTAAAAAATACCTTGTTTTTTATGGTGTTAATAACTTTCTTACGTCAGATCTTAAACTTTTACATAGAAAAGAAAGAGGTAGAAAAAATAAAAATTAAGGATATTGAAAAGGGAGTAGTAATTTCTAAGAACGAACTGGATTTAATATTAAAAGAATTAAAACGGAAAGGAATGTATAAATCTTTTGGTGAAATAATAGCTGAAGGATTAAAAGAGAACCAGGTTAAAATTATTAAGGATTTATTTACTGAAAATCCTAATATAGAGATAAAAATCTACAAAACATTCCCTTTTGCTCCTTTCATGCTTTTATCGGTCATTATTTCTATTCTGACCACAGGTTCATTTATTGATTTTTTAATATATAGACTATAAAATAAAAAAATAAAGGTCATGTTTAAGATATAGATAAAAGATTTAAAAATTATGAAAACGAAAAAGTCTTGGATATCTTTAGGTTCAATTATTACAATAGTCATTTTAATCGGTTGTACTCTTTTTCTATATAATCGCTATATTAAATCCGGTATTTTCGGTTTAGAGGACCAACCAGAGAATAAAACTGAAACATCAACGGAAACAGGTTACCAATTAGATGCCACATACCCGAGATATTTAATTGAAGGAACTATAACAAGTGTAAAGATAGACTTATTAAAAGGAGAGTTTAAGGTAGAAATAAATGTTAATAAGATTTTCCTGAATGAACTTTCTTTTACTAGAGAAGTAACAGTGCTAACAGACGAAGAGACAGAATTTGTTCTTTATGAACTCGAAATTGAAAAAGAAACTCCAATAAAAATAGAAGATTTTGAAATAGGAAGCCCAGTGGTTATATCAACTAAAGAGCTTAATAATGATATTTTGACTCAGAATATATTTACTGGTACGAAAATGATAAAAATGTTAAGTACTTCAAAAAATATCTAATAATCTATTTTTGGTTTTTTATGAAAAGTCAACTAATTGTTTATCCTCTTTATAAAATACAACTTTTGGGAACACATTTGTTCTGAAAATATTGGAGCAATATTTTAATAGTTTAGAGAAAATGATTAAAAACTATAGATTGTTTCTCTCTCACTCTGTTTTTTATTTTCAGGCAAGCCATATTAACAAACGTAAAAATGCTCCCAACAACCAAAAAGCCCCTATGCGTTAATGGGAAAACACTTTTTAATAACTTTTCTAAACTAAAGGAAACAAGATTAGAACTTATATTAACTATTCTTCCTTTAATTCTTTTAACTTCTGAATAATGTCTTGATTAGCAGGATTTAATTCTAAAACTTTTTCAAAAGTAGAAATTGCTTTTTCTTTTTCTCCTCTAGCTACGTAAACTGCCCCAAGAGAATAAAGACTGTTGGAATGATTTGGCACTATGTTAATTATTCCTTTAAATTGAATAATTGCTTTATCTGATTCACCATTGTTAAAATAGAACCTACCCAAATGAAACTGAGCTTCAAGGTTAGATGGATAAACTTCAACTAATTCTTCTGCTTTTTTAATAGCTGTATTTAAATCTCCTTCTCTTTCGTAAATCAACACTTCTTGAATTAAAACGTCTAGATAATCTGGTTTTAATTCTTTGGCTTAAGTAAAACTTTCTTTTGCTTTCTCGGAAAGAGTTTTCCTCATTTCTTCTCTAAAATCTTCGAAATCTTCTTTGGTAGTAAAGATTTCACGATTAGCTTTAACAATTTTTTAAATATCGTTATTGGTAAACATAAGCATTAATCTTGTATATTTATTTTAATTATTTTAAAGAAACAAATTAACTTTTTTATTATATCGTATTTATCTTAAAAAAGTAGAAGTTGCTGTTTTTTTGGATAAGTTGTTCTTACAATAAGCTTAGTTTATTGTAGGTTATAATGTTGGGTTAGTGGAAATTGCGGTTTGTTTTGTTAAGTTCATACACTGCATGCAAGGGAAAAAACTCATAATAGTTTTCATCATCAAACCAGGCGCACTTAAAATCTTTTATTGCAAGCTTTGTTCTTGACCCAAGAGCTAAGGCATAAACTATTAACTGCTCAAAAGGCTTTTCTCTCCTTGCCTCTGGCTTGTAATCAAGGATATAAACAAGTCCATTTCTAATTTGGAGCAAATCAATATGACCCGTTATAGGAGTTTGGTAATTGTTGAAATTAAATTGAAATCCTTTTTCTTTAAAGTATTTGACATCGTCGTTAGTAAGATAAACAGGAACTTCTGCTGCCACTGTAACAGAGTCATTTATTAACATAAAATCTTGGACTTTCTCATGTCTTTGGTAATTTGTTTTGGCTAATTTTAACCCATATTCAGCCAAAGAATTAGCTAGATTGTTTTTAGTTATTTTAAGAGGAATAAATCTTTTCATTTTTATTTGAGAAGCTCTTTGTTTTAATCCTTTGTTTTTTTCGGTAAAAATATGGTGAGGGAATTGTCTTTTACTGTTTGTGCCAGGACAACTTTCTTTTTCTCTAGCAATCCACTCTAGATAATCTTTGAGTAGTTGGAATTTTCTTTGGTTTTGGTATTGGAGTTTTAGATCTAATTTTGCTTTGTGATATTGAAATTTATATTTTTGTTGATGTTCAAACTCTTTGGAGAAAAGAATGTTTTGGGGAGAATAATATTTCTTTCCCTCCTCTCTTAGATCTGAGTATCTACAGATGTTCTTGTGTTTTTTTATCCAGGAAGAAAGGGTTGATAAGGGAACTTTTATTTTGAAACGCTTTGCGATTTGCTTTTTTACTTTTGTTAATGGATAACCAAGATTATAGGCTGAAATTGCATTAAGGATTATTTTTGGTTCATAGGTTTTATACTTCATTTGCCGATTGGAAAAGAAATATTCACATTGTTTACATTTATAAATCTGAATATCCTGAGATTTTATTTTTCTCTTTCCATGTTTGATGGATTTTTTAGATCCACATTTTGGACAAATGATTAATTTTTCTTTGTTTTTAATTTTAGTCATTATTTTTGTTGCTTAAGGTTTTTCTAAACTGCAAACCATAATAAGTATTAGGGTTTGATTAGTTAAAATCAAACGGATTTTGGATACGAAATACCAAACGGATTTCGTATAAAATTGGGGTTAGATGTTTTTTGAAAGTTTGGTAATTTATTGGGGTTTTATTAGGGTTTGTGATTGATTTTCTGATATTTAGCTTGGGGAAGTTTGTGTGAAATTCGTTTGGTGGTGTGGGGGTGTTTTGGGATGTTTGGAATATTTAGGATGTTTGACACCATTGTTCAAAAAGATATAATTAAATTATATGAATCAAGATTTTTCTGAATTAGTTAAATACTTAGATGAAAAATTTGGCAAGACAAATCAAAAACTTATTGAATTAGAAGGCAGTATAAAAGATGTCAGATTGATAATGGTTACAAAAAATGAGTTTAATGATTTGCAAACATCAATCGACGCTTATGCTAAAAGAGCCGATACTTATTTTCAAGAAATGGTTGCTTTATCTCATAAAGTAGACCGTCATGAAAAATGGATTAAACAAATTGCTGAAAAATTAGGAGTAAAGCTGGAACATTAATCTTACTGATTTTAAATTATTTTCACAGCTTTTAAAGGGCTGTTTTTTATTACACTTCCTGCTTGGACAGACTTAGCCTGTCCTCTTTAATAAAATTAAGGTGATCCTTCGCTTGGACCGAATCTAATTGCCGCGCCTTGGTTATAATCCGTCTTCACCTGCTCCGCAGTTAATGCGTAATTGAAAGTTTTCGCTTCGTCGATTTGGCCGTTGAAATGTTCTATAGGAGTAGTCCCATTTTGATTTCGTCTACCAATTTCTAGGTTATAACTACTTTGTCCAACACTTACAGAAGTACTATAATTAACATCCAAAACTCCATTAACATAGCATTTCAAAGCAGAACCGTCATAAGTTTGTGTAAGTAGATACCAATTGTTATTTGTTAAAGAAATATTTCCTGTTTGTGCACTAATCCCCCAAAAACCACATCTCACATTATTTCCAGTAACGCTTAAATAATATGCACCTTCTTTAAATATAGCTTGCTGTGTAGATGAATAATTCACTCCCTTTATCCAAACCGACAATGCATGATCATTTCCTAAGTCTAAATCGCTTATATCTATATAATCATCTGCTCCGTCAAAATTTAAAGAGTAATTATATTTTCCATTCCTGCCGTTATACCAAGCTTTTGTAGAATCAACATCTGCACAAGTGCCAACACCATCTTGTGATCCTGTTCCTCCAATTGTTATTGCTCCATTATTTCCATTTCCACTTGAATCATATGTGGTTGTTGCCTGACACTCATCAAACTTCCACCACCCAACAGGCCCACCTCGATTATAACTCCAGGCAATTTGTGCTTGTGTGAGAGCGTAGTCGTAGATCCTCATCCCATCGATAAAACCGTCGAAACGAGAGTTAGTTTCGTTATAACTATGGGAGGTCACACAATCATAACGCACACTTCCCACGCATACTTTTGCACCTGTAGATAAATTCCTATTTTCATTGGCAGAATTTTTTTCAATGGCATTCACAAATAATTTAACTTTATTTTCATCATAGCTTCCGACCACATGATACCATTGACCTGGTGTATCTATTGTATTAGAACTAACTTTTGTTTCCCAAGCACCTCCCTCAGGAGTACCATCAGTACCTTTGTTTCCTACTTCAAAATATATTTGATTTGATTCATACCACAAAGCGTAATTGTAGTAACCCCAATTAGAGTATTTCCCCACAATGCCTCCATCACCTAAATCATTTAATTTTACCCATGTTTCAATTGTAAGCGCACCAGTGAAACTCAAACCAGTACCGCAATCAACATAATCATCAACACCATCAAATAAAAGACAGGCGCCGTGTTTGCAGTTACCGGCACCTTTCCAAATCGGCTCATAATCAGGTGTGCCGCCGCCGAGCTGACCCTTATTATCATTGCTAGTTGTATCATAAGCATAACTTCCTGTTTTTTCATCAAATTTCCATTCAGCAACTGGAGCAGAGCAGAAGGTAACATCGCCAGGGATACAGTATTCGCGTTCAGAAGACCAATCTGGATTTCCAGAAGAATCAGTTGAAACAGCTCCAAGTACAACACTAGCTCCCCTATTATAATCAAGCTTAATTTCGTCTTCGGTTAGGGCGAAATTATATATTTTAACTTCATCAATCTTGCCATCATAATAATTAGTAGTTCTCCCTGTGACCCCATTACCCATTCTAAAAGCGCCTGCTAAAGTTGTATTTATACTTGTTGACTGAGTACTATCTTTAATACCATTGTAATAAAAAGTTAAATCTCCATTTTCTAAAACTGCAGCAATATGATACCAAACGCTCGTAGAAAAATCACTTTTAGTTGTTACATAATTATTTGTATGCCCTACGATCATAAATTCATCTCCTGATCTAGCTATAAGGTCAAAAGCATTATCTTGTGTCCAAGCACCATAACTAAATATCCTTCCGTTATCAAAACTATTTACTTTCACCCAAGACGTAATCGTTCTGTCTGCTGTTCCGCTTGGAAAACTAGAATCACTGCTCATTTCAACATAATCCCCTCCATCAAAACTTAATGCCTTTCCAAACTTTCCAGAGTTTGTCCAAGTAGGGCAGGTTGCCACTCCAGGACAGGCACCGGCCAAATTACCATTATTCCCCCCAAAACCAGAATCATTAGCAGTATCTCCATACCCCTCATCAAACTTCCAATAACTAACCTGACTGCCAACTGGTGAACCGCCAACTGGATGGCCAGCATTCATGTCTTCAACAATTTGTCTTGGCGTCCGAGCGTAATTGTAGATACGGACATCGTCGATTAATCCCGAATAATCTCTACCTCCATCATTATTTTCTCCAAACTTAACCGGATTTGCTCCATCGCCTGGGGTATATTTAGTAGTTGATGTGGCTTCAGTTCCATCAATATAGTAAATAGCAGTACCGGTTGCTCCTGAAGATTGGAAAGTTACTGCGATGTGATGCCAAGCATTGTCATTAACTGTTTGATCAGCACAATCCCAACCATTTCCCCCTCCTCCAGAAGTCCAAAGACACAGTTTACCAGAGGATGCTCCTCCATTTTCTCCCACGTTCATTACGAACCCAACCCAAGGACTTCCTGTTGTGAAGTGACTAACTATTTCACCAACATCGTCAGAAGTTTTTACCCAAGCAGCGATTGTCAAATCAGACATAGTATAGGTGTCAGAATCCGTAATTGTTGTATAGTCATTTGTACCGTCAAATGTCCCTGCTGTCCCGAATTTTCCAGGAGAATAAGTAGTGGCATTGCCACTGCGAGTGCCGTTATTTCCATAAGTGCTGGAATCTTTAACTTCACCAGAAGTTCCATTCCAGCTAGCTTCATCCATTTTCCAATACCCTACTGGTCCTGGAGCCCAGTTATAAAGATCACGAACTTCTTTAGCAGAAAGCTCTCTTTTATATACTCTAATTTCATCAATCATTCCGTCGTAATTGCTAGTTCCGGCACCATAACTTCCAAATCTAAGAGTAGCAATAGTTGATAAAGTTCTAGTGTTACCAGTTCCACTATGCCAAAGCTGACCATTTAGATATATTTTCATTTCACCAGTATTGGCATTTTTTGTAAAAAGCCAATGATTCCATTGCCCCTCAAAATCATTATCGCTAGCTAGCTTGTTAATTCTATCATAACTTGCAGTACCACTATTACCAGCATCCCAGTAAACATTGCTATTTGACCAAGGCAAGTGAACATTAATTATTCTATTATTACTTGCATCAACTCCTTCAAAAATAGCATCAGCTTGTGGTTGGATAGCAACATCGCCATATTGCCATATAGAAAGTGTTACTTCGTTTGAAAGGCCTAGATCTGGAGACGAAATAGTTACATAATCTACTCCTTCAAAATCTAGAGAAGAACCATATTTGCCAGCTGTCCAAGCTGCACCAGTAATAGTTCCTGTATGCCCATTACCACTAGAATCTGTTGTTGACGCACCAGTAAATTCATCCATTTTCCAGTAGCCAACTAAACCATCAGAAAGCCATTTTTGCGGTTTTGCACCAAAGCTGACGCTAGCAGCAGAGCCGCCAGTGCCAGCAGAACCAGATAAATAATCTGCTTTAATCTCTGCTGCTGAACGAGCATAAGGATAAATTTTGACCTCGTCAATTTTACCCTCAAAGAGAGTTGTGCCAGTTCCCCCTCCAATTCTAGTAAGAGTCACATTGTCTGTAACGGTTCTTGTGCTTATTTTAGTTCCATTTAGGTATGTTGTTACTGTTCCGCTATCAAACGATACAGCAACATTGTTCCAAGCACCAACAGGTATTATAGTACTCACTGACACAAAATATTCTTCATTAGTATTAGTTTCTCCAGTAAGATTATATGGGGAAGTCCCATCACCTAATATGGCTAAATAGCGATAAGTTTGACTATTTGTCCCTATAATATGTCCACGAGTGCCATAATTTAATGAAAAATCCCCAGACGAATAAAACCACAAGGAAATAGTGCCATTGTCTTTATCAATCGTGATGGAAGGAATATCCACATAATCATCGCTCCCATCAAAATATAAACACTTCCCACTCACACACATATCTTCACTCTGCCAGGTAGTGCCGGTTTTAGCGCCATCATTGCCATTTTGGGTAGAATCACAAGTGTCATTTGAGCCGCCAGAACAGGTATCATCCGCTCCTTCGTCAAACTTCCAATAAGCCACGGGTCCTGGGGATTGTTCTTCGTTAGTAGGTGAACCAATTGAAGGTTCTGTTGCCGCGACTTTCAACGGCCCCTGCCATTCATTAGCATTGTCTTCCGATCTACTAGTTTGATAAATATATTTGTCTTTCCAAGTAAGGCCAGCGACTTCTGTAAGCGTATGACCGCTTGCATCCCAACTGGTAATTATTACTGGACTGCTCCAATCATCAATATCAATCATATATATTCTGTTACCATTGTCGCCATATGATCCAGACGTGCCAGCGAAAAGATATCCAAAAGCATAAGTTAGTCCTTGTCCACCCCAGTCAAATCCAGACAATGCATCCATATCAATGCATTCTTTGTTATTATCTGAAATTCTATTTCGGCAAATTAGTCCAGTCCTATGATTAGTATAGACATAAGTGGAGTCAGTAGCGCAATCTATCGGCTGATCGCCTATGGCCTGGTCTAAGGGTGATGTTTCAACAAAACTTGTTGTGAAGGCAGACCACTGTCTGTTTGTCCAATCGATACCGTAAAAGCGATCTAATTTATCGTCGTAACAAAGCCCTGTGTAGATATCCAAAGCACTATATTGTTGTTGATATACCCAGCTGGTGTTAAAACGGTTGACGAAAGTAGAGTTAGAGATGTAAAAGTTGTTTTCTCTGTCCGAGGATGCTCCGTGATTGGGGGTAATATTTGCATCCGAAAATATTTGCGAGAATGCACCAAGATATGAAAGATCAAAAGTCTCATTCCTATTTGAACCAGCAGGAACGCTTGGGTTTCCATAATATATATAAATGGTAACAGACGGGGTAGGAATGCTGTCTACTTTAACCCAATATCTAGTTTTAGTAGCATTGCAGGCAGTAGTTTGAAAATAAGGAAGAATTTTACCGCTGATATTAGTAATCCTTATATCATCACAATCACTCTGCATTTTGCCAGCAGAAATAAGAGTGGCAGTATCTAAAGTAATTTGAACTTGAAAATCTGTCTGAGCTGAACCAGAGTTAGTGATATCTACTCGCTGGCGGTACATCCAGCTATCATTAAACCATTCAGCTTTTGCTTCCTGGCCTTGAAATATAAAATAAATAATAACTAAACCAAGAATCACTACAGATATTGTAATAACTTTTTTTAATTTTAATTTCTTTTTAAAAACAGATTTCGAAGAAAAATTAAAATTTTTCATTTTGTTTTTTAATACAGACGTTATCATATAGTTGGCACTGTACTACTTGTAGTAGTAGAAGTAGTTGTAATAATCGGTTCTGTTGATGTAGAACTTATAATTGGTGTTGTTGTAGTGGCAATATTTTGGACGGTGCTTGTTGTAATTAAATCTGTGCTTGAACTAATAATTACTTCCCATTCAAACAAAGCAGGTAGAGGATCTTCTTGATTCGTTGAATCTATAGCTTGAACCGAGAATTGATGATTGCCAATGAATAAATCTATATATGTTATTGGCGATTCACATCCCTGCCAATATTCACTATCTATTTTGCATGTGAATATAGAATTTTCTTTTGTTGAATAAAACTCAAACACAGCTTCAGTTGAAGTTGTTATTAATTCTGGATGACTCTCAAGGATTGTATTTGGAAGTGTATTATTAATTACTATAGTAGTTGTTGAATTTGTAGTGGTTGATTGTGTAGTTGTGGTAGTAATGGTTTGGTCAGTAGAGGTAACTATTTCATCAATTATAGTTGTATTGGTTATAACGTTCTCTTCGATAATAATCCAAGAGAAAGTGGCTGGAGTGGCATCATAATTTCCCTGAAGGTTAGTGCTAAAAACCTGGAAAGTATAATTTCCTGGAACTAATCCTGAATATGTTTTAGGGGAAGCACAATTTTGCCAACCCTCTAAATTAATCTTGCATTGGAAAAAAGCATTTTGGTCAGAAGAATGAAAAGTGAAAGTGGCTTCAAAGGAAGTGGTGGCTGGTAAAGGATGGCTGTCAATAGTTGTATCTAGCGATGTATCTTCTGTGGTAGTAGTTGCATCGTCATAAGTTGTTCCAGCAAGGACTACAGTTGTGGTTGCTGATTGGCATTCACCAGATGAGGATTGTAAAGCTCCTCCAGAAACATAAATGCAATAAGGTGTGCCAATTTCTCTGTCATAAATAGTAATTCCGGTTTTCTGGAGATCTGTATTCTGAATCTTTAATTCTTCTGTTTCAACAAGTTTTGCTTTTATTTTTTTAACCTCTAAAGTCCCGTATTCATTAATTACTAAACCAAGAGAAGAAAGATCAGACCTTAATTCTTCGGTTGAAAGAGAAACAATCTCTCCTTCTGCGCTCTCTTGAACAAATAAATCATTTCCTAACCAATGAGGATTGACAAAGACCATAATCTCTCCAATTCCTTCACTATCATATGATTCTAAAGCTATACCTATTACTCTTCCAGCTTTGGTTGCTTTCATTACGACACCAAATTCTGATGAAGAAGTTAGATAGTCTCCTATCTCAATTACTCCATTCTCATTAGAAGCTTTAATTGGCGCTCTTCCAGTTAAAGTCATTCTAATTGCATCCTCACCAGCTATTTTCATTCCCATAGTTAAATGAGGGTTAGTGGAAACTACACCAATTATTTTCTCATTGTAGGAAGTTTGGCAAATCTCTACTGTTTCTTTGGCAACCGAGCTTGCACAAATTACTTCTCCTGGTTGAGGTTTAGTTGTTAAATCATTGTATTTTATCCATTCAGCCACATCAACACCTCCTCCTGATCTAGTAGTAGCATAAAGATCACCAGCTATTTCAGTGATTGGGCAACTAATGTCGCCTGAACTACAAATTGCTGCTCCACCTTGAACGGTTAATTTTCTAACAGTCGTTGTAGTGCCTATACCGACTCTTCCATTTCCTGAATCAATATATAAGGTGGGTATAGTTGAACTGCCAAAACCAGCTGAACCCCAAACGTGTAATAGATAGGATGGTGTTGTAGTGCCAATACCGACACCACCTGACTTAATGGCAAAATCTGTACCGCTAGCAGTAAAATCTGTCAGGCGTTGTTCCAATAGTTCAATTCTTTCTACTGTTTTTTGCACTCCTTGAAGTGTCAGCATTGCCATTCCATCAATATCATAATGTTCATCACTTATGAATTCATATTTTGCTGGTGCATTGCCTTTTTGAACCATCCTGCCAGTAAGTCTGCCTTTAAGCCCAGAATTGATTACAAACTCTTCTATTGTTTCCCCTCCTTCTGGTTCTGGCAATCTCAAAGTTCTAATATCTTCTGGCAGACCCGTATGGTCCATATGTCCATCTACATCCCAAGTTATATTCTTAATGTCTTGAATCGAGTCATCAAAAGCACCAACAAATGATGTTGTAACCTCTGATTGACGATACACAACATCCCAAGCAAAACCAGCACTACCAAGGTCTAATAAATGGTCATTGGAAGGTGCTAACTTAAGAGTATCTAGAAATAAAAAACTACCAGTAGGAAGATTAAAATATATAGAAAACTGACCAGACTTAATATATCCGCTACCCACTGTCAGGTCGCCAGTCACTGTTAAATCTCCTGACATTGTGTCTCCAGCTTTTTCCACCCAGATATCACCACTTCCTCCTGCAATTAGACCAAGCGATGATCTCATACCAGCAACATTGTTTTTGCGGATGTAGTTATCTGTAGAGGAATAAAAAATAGTGTCAGCACCTGTCTCTGATACACTATGAGACATGTTGACATAACTACTATTTAAATAGCGGACGCTTGTGTCGCCGCTGACATCCCTTCCCATTACTGTGTTGCCCGTAGCAGCAGTTGTTAAGTTTTGTCCGTCCAATAAATCAGCATCAATTCCGGAACCACTACCATCTACTGCTTTAATAGCATTTCTGAAATTGGTGGAGGCTCCGGTTACTGTCAGGTCATTTCCAACAACAACATCTCCGTCTGCCTGAAATTCTGTTCCCGAATATCCAGTTGCACCATTTCCGATATACGTAATACTCCCACTGTAATAATTAAGAAAGATTCCTGTGCCAATTCCTCCTCCATAATCAGAATCTATATGTAAATTACCATTAGTTGTTTTTATTATTGAATAAGCCCCTGCGGTTATGCCATATAACTGTAATTCACCACCTGTAGTATCTGTTTCTCCAATCATAATATTACCTACCACCTGAAGCTCCTGATCAGGACTATCTGTCCCGATGCCAACTCTACCAGCAGAATCTACACAAAGAGCTTCAATTGTAGATGTAGATATCCTTAGCAAAAAGGGAGAACTTTTACTTCCGTCACTATAAATTTGCAATAAAGAGTTTGGTGTCGTTGTGCCGATGCCGACGTTGCCAGTTCCTGTTATAACCATCTGTTCCTCTGCGGTTCCGATTGCTGAAAAACCTAACCTTCCTGCGTCTGCAGTAGCCCCTTTAAAATAACTCATATTAGCTTGACTATTTCCAGTATCAGAATATCCTAAACGTATATATTTTTCTACTGTTAACGATGCTTGGTTGGCGTTATGAACTGAGAGAAGCGATTGCGGCGCCGTTGTGCCGATGCCGACGTTGCCAGAATTAAAATAAACATTATCTGCTGTTCTAGTGTCAATACGAACACTACCTGCATTACCACTAAAACTCACGTCTGCTCCCGTTGAAGCTGCATAAAGGTATATTTTTTCATTCCCTGAACTTTCAACACCAATAATACCATCAACATCTAAATCTCTACTCGGATTCACTGTTCCGATGCCGACGTTGCCGTTTCCTGAATCAACATATAATGTAGGAATAGTTGAAGTACCAAATCCTGCTGAACCCCAAACGTGCAATGGATAGGAAGGAGTTGTTGTCCCAATGCCGACGTTGCCGTTCGTATCTACAACAAAGACGTCTCCATCACCTGAAACAGTTGATGAAATACCAAAATATCCATCTGTACTTGTTCCAACTACTTCTAACTTTAAATCTGGTCCTGTATCACCGATGCCGACGTTGCCGTCATTTTGGATTATCATTTTCTGGCTAAGGGTTGTAGTATTACCATCCGTCGTTTTAAACACAATATTTGTTCCGTGCCCCGAACCATTCCAAGTCCCAGCAGCAACAGCATGTATTCTTGCACCTTCAGCATAAGCAGAACCATCGTAGGCCTGCATACTCAAACCACCCATATAATTATTATTTTGTATCGCAACAGGAGAAGCAAGATCTGTTCCTCTTGAACGACGAGTAACAAATAATGCCGTGTCAGTCCCAGCATCAGAAGTTTCTGTTAATTGAATTGTTACTCCCTCTGCTGCCTCTTGAACATCTAATTTTTGACTCGGATTCGTTGTGCCGATGCCGACGTTGCCAGTCCCTGAATCAACATATAATGTAGGGGTGGTTGAAGTACCAAAGCCAGCACTGCCCCAGACATGCAATGGATAGGAAGGTGTTGTTGTGCCGATGCCGACGTTACCAGTCTCATCAACTATAAACTTGTCCCCATAGGCATCTACATTGCCAACGCCGAAATAACCGTAAGTAGTGGAAGCTGTAACCTCCAGACCAAAATCTGGTCCTGTTGTGCCGATGCCGACGTTGCTCCCGTCAGCCCAGATGTTCCCTGTGGCTGAATCAAGAATAATATCGCCACTGTTGTAAGTTCTTAAAGTTAGGTCATTTGATTCAAAGATTTCTCCTGCTTCAATATATAAAGGAGCATTGGATTTAATATAAGAAGCTGTTTGATTGCTGAACTGCAAATCATAAGCAATAGAAACGTCACCAGCTGAAGTAAAGCTGTGAGGAACAACGCTTTCAATTTGGGTTTCAGAAACCTTGAAGATATCACCAGTAGAGCTTGCTACACGTAAAAGGTCGCCAGTTCCATAAATATCAAGTTTATAGGCTGGCGCTGTTGTCCCGATGCCGACTCTATTATCATCATAACTAATTACAAATGTATCTGAGTCTATATTTAGATCAGAGGTTAAATTTCCTGTTGTATCTCCTAACTCATTTATCCAAATATCTGCCACCTGACCTGAAGCAACAGAAATACTTTCACAAGTAAGAGTTCCTGCTGAATTTACACTAGTTACTGTTTTATCTGTTCCACAACCACTAACTTCTAACCAAGAAGTGGCGCCTGCATCATATATATCTCCTCCATTAACATTAAGGTCTCCATCCATTTGAACAACTCCAGCACTACTTATAGTTACACCCGTAAAACCATAACCTCCTCCGAAAGTAGCCCCTCCATCTACTGTCAAAGCACCGTCCATTTGGAGGTTGCCTGATTCGCTAAAGTTTAATCTTTCAGTATTTCCCCCATCATATATAGCAAAGACGCTAGTAGCATCATTATCGTCATCTAAATGTAAAATAATACCTTGATCTGAATATATATAAAAATCAGCAGCTGAAGTAAGATCTGTATTATAATCAATATAACCAGTATTAGCGCTGCCATCTATTTTAAAATTCATATTTCTGCCTGCAGCTTCTCCATAAACCTGCAAAGCAGCAGAATTGTTTCCTGAAAGAGGAGATCTAACGGAGAAAACAAAATCTTCATCAGCATTTGAATCCTGTAAAACAAATGTTGAACTGTCAGTATAAATAGTTGTTCCATTTATTGCTATATCACCATCACTCTCAACATAAAAGGCATTTGCTGAAGCTGAATTTATTACTAAAGGATAGGCAGGAGTTGTAGTACCGATGCCGACGTTGTCAGTATAACCATCAACATTAACTACTAAAGTAGAACTATCTACTACCAGCTCTGACATTGTTAATCTGTAAGAAGTTGAATCATCTGCATTATTAAATAAATAAATATCTGCTATTTCCGTTTCATCTAAAACATCACCAATACAATCTTCGCTTATAAGATTATCATCTCCTACGTCACAGGATATGGCGTCTGGGTCAACTGTTCCAGCATTACCAATGGTTAAAGTATTAGAAACGTCACTGTCTCCCACACAATCAGTACATATTAAATTTCCAGAAGTATCAACAGAAAAGGCATTTGCTGAAGCTGAATTTATTACTAAAGGATAGATAGGAGTTGTAGTGCTGATGCCAACTCTTCCATTGCCTGAATCAACGTATAAAGCGGTTGAAGTCCCTACTGTAAGATTATGATTTATTGTAGAAGAAGCATTAACTATTATTCCCACAGCAGTTGAAGTTGGAGTAATAGCATTAACTGTTAAAAACTGCCAATTAGAACCACCACCACCAATACTTATATCCAAAGTGCATCCTTGGTCTGTTCCATCACAGCTAAAGTCTCCAAAATCATCATCTGACATTTGAGTAGAAGTTACATTGAATAGAACGCTTCCTTCCCAACCATCTAAGACGCCTGTCCAGTTTCCAGTTTTTGTTAAAAACGAATCACCAATTGCTGTTCCCTGCCAGGTGCCTTTTACTACCTGTCCTGCATCATTCACCTGAAATCCTATACCAGAACCAACAGAGAACAGAGAAGAAGGAGTTGTGGTGCCGACACCAAGGTTACCGGTACCAGCAATTCTAACTGCTTCCTGATTACCGCTTGCACCCCTGAGAAATATTATGTCATTTGTAATAACACCAATACGTGGTTCATAGGTTGTATTGTCGTCTGCAAATTTCAAGTAAACTCCGGGGTCAGTGCCTTCAAGATACAAAATATCATTGTCAGTTGAAGATATGTGTAAAGGATTACCCGGCCCCGTCGTTCCAATGCCAACCTTACCGTCTGATTTCACCACAAAAGCACTGGATGCAGAATCGTTGACAGCTAATACTCCTTCGGGTGTTGTGGTGGCAATACCAACATTACTAGCTGTATTAATAAATATACTGGAAGTAGCTGTTGGATTAGTAGAGCTATCCCCCACATAGACATATCCTTGTGTTAAAGACATATCAGATAAAGAATTCCACCAAGCATCTGTCACATTCCCAGTTAAGGTGTTACTGGGATCATTATAGGTCCAAGTTAGATTGGTGCCGTTTTGGATTAAAGCATTAACCCTGTCATCTACTCTTTCATCTGTGAAATATAGGTTGTTGCCTCCTTCTCCTAAAGCATTAGTAGTAGTTCCTGCCAGGTCAGCAGCAAATAATTGGGTTGAATAATATTTATTAGTGCCTCCTTCATCTAAGCCATCGGTGGTGGTTGAATACCAGTCTGAGAGAGAGAGGTAGTTTGAGGCAGTAATATCATTGGCAATATATGTATCAGTGATTTCATCGCCCTCCCAGGCGCCAACGTCAATAGTTCCCACAGTAACTATGTTGACATTTCCTGTAATGCCACCTGTATTGTCAAACCAGTAATCATTAGTGGTAGTTGTGAAATATAGGTTGGTGGATCCCTGGGCCAAAGCATCAGTAGTAGTTCCTGCCAAGTCAGCAGCAAATAATTGTGTTGAATAATATTTATTAGCGCTTCCTTCGTCTAAACCATCAGTGGTGGTTGAATACCAGTCTGTTAATTTAAACCAG